>Ga0307507_10000634_pt1 | contig 76015 bp, 19 predicted proteins | sample 7_EM_MG_FD_207223 | JGI IMG/M metagenome (GOLD analysis project Ga0307507, IMG submission 207223) | Populus trichocarpa ectomycorrhiza microbial communities from riparian zone in the Pacific Northwest, United States - 7_EM | ecosystem: Host-associated > Plants > Roots > Unclassified | place... | reverse complement strand
GCCTTATGCAGAGCCTCTAAGTAATAAAACTATATAAGATTGTATAAGATTATATTAGATAATATATAATAGTTAAATATATAGCATATAACTTTACCTTAATTGCATGTCAAGAAATATATAGTTAGCTTTTAAAGTTGTCAAGTTAGTTAATTGCATATTAAGTTAGTTGAATTGCGTGTTAAGTTAGTCAATTGCATATTAAGTTGGTTGAATTACGTGTCAAGTTAGTTAATTACATGTTAAGTTAGTCAAATTGCGTGTTAAGTTGGTTAATTACGTATTAAGTTGGTCAAATTGCGTGTCAAGTTGGTCAATTACATGTTAAGTTGGTTAAATTGCGTGTTAAGTTAGTTAATTGCGTGTTAAGTTAGTCAATTGCGTGTCAAGTTGGTTAAATTGCATGTTAATTACACGAAACGCGAAAATCAAAGTCTACTTAAATCTCATCCTGCGAATATTTTCCTGATGTACCGACTAGTATGCAGACTACATGAAAAATCTACTTAACTACTATAAGGGAGAAATGGCCTGGGCTTAAACAAAGTAGGCCTACTTCGCCAACTATTATAGAACGCCACCACAAGAGATATATGTTGGCAACTAGGTATAGCTAAATGCACGCAATATCTCTATATAGAGGCCTATAAAGTCACTTAATTATAAGAACCTTAGCCCCTACCTAATTAAATAAGTTATTAATAGAGGAGCTATATATAAGCTAGAGCTCCTATCTACCCTAGCTACCTATGGGATATAGCCTATATTTTACCTATAGCTATTATACCTTTACTAGCCTAACCCCCTACTAGGATAGATATAGCCTAAACCCCTACTAGTACTAATCTAAAATAAGAACGAAGATAAGAACCATAAGGAATGGACCATTAAACAAATTATTAACTCTAAATACTTTAGCAAAGGCAGAGGATGGCAGCTCTACTACAGAGCTATCTATACAGAATTTAACATAGATTAGCCAGAATGGCAACTATAGGAAGACTTTAAAAATGCAAAGGACCTAATTAGCAATTTTTACTACGCGAACCCATAGAAACTGGGCCTAAGCAGAGATTTCATACCTAATCCTCTATAGGAGCCCTTATAGAGTTAAACCATTATATATTACCATATAAGGGCAAATTGCTATTAGATTGCCGTATATTGCTATTATATAATAGCAAAATGCAATTATATAACCGGAATATTAATAAGATGTTTAGGAACTTTAATTGGCGGTTAAAGTTATCTAATTGGTTGGATTCTTAGGTGCTAAGCCTTATTATATAATATTATTTCAAGCCCTTAGTAATATCCCCTTACTTTTCCTTCTCTATACCTTAAATGTCCCTTCTATATATATATAGCAACTATAGTGTTGCCGAAGCTCCGCCTCTATAAGAGGGGGGGTAGTGTTACGGAACCCTACCGTAGGGGCCTCCATAGGAGAGCCCCGTGCTCTTGCGTACACCTCGCGTATAGCTTATATCAGCTACGCGTAGGTATATCACCTCCTTACGCCCTCGACCCTTACGATCGATTGCGCAACGTCTTATAGACTCCCTAAATATATACATTCTATAGCTATTGCCCCCGTCCTATAATAGAGACCCTACCTAATATTAAAAGACGAACTTCTAGTTATTAAAAAGTATATTAACAAGCACCTTAATAAAGGGTTTATTTATCCTAGCATATCCCCAACAGCCGCCCCTATTCTTCTTACTAAGAAACTAGGAGGAGGTATCTAATTCTACGTTAACTATAGAGGACTTAACGCTATTATAATTAAGAACTAATACCCTATACCGCTTATATATAAGACTTTTAAGCGGCTTAGTTAAGCTAAAATCTATACTAAGCTTAATATTATTGCCGCCTTTAACCGCCTTTAAATATAGGAAGGTAATAAATAGAAAACTGCATTCGCATCGCGCTTTGGCTAATTTAAATATACTGTTATACCCTTTAGCGTATATAACAGCCTAGGCAGCTTCTAAAGCTATATTAATAATACCTTACGGGATTACCTTAACGACTTCTGCTTTGTGTACCTAGACAATATACTTATTTATAGTAACGACCCCTCTAAGTATATTAAGCACGTTTAAAAGGTCCTATAGCGCCTTAGGGATATTACGGCGCTAGTGGAAAACGGTAGATCTTGGCAGACGTGGATTATAGTAGACGCAAGTCACATAACTTAAGGACCGCATAAAATATTAAGCGGCGCTGCTATTCTTCTCCTTCCTTTCTCTAGCTTTGGATCCTCGTTTATAGACAATCCAATTATATAGGCTTGCGCGTCCTTCTTCCCGTGCTCGTGCCTCGATTAACTAAGTTGCTAATATTATCCAAAGCTCGTTACTACTCTTCTTTCCTAAGAAGGAACTTAAAAATATCTACAAACTACAAACAGGATAAGGACACAGAAAAGGACCTAAAGAACACTAATAGAACAGAACAGGACCCTAAGGATAAGACAGAACTAAAAGAACACAAATAGAACGCGAAACCTAAAAATAGGACACACATAGACTAGAACCCCCAGAAAATAAACAAATACTGGAAATTACCCAATACCCCTACCGCCATGCCAAGAAATACAGCAGCTGGCAAAGCCGCTGTAGGACCCGTAAATACCTCCAATAGTGAAATAGTCGCCGTCTTAACCCCCTAGGAAGAACTTATAGCAGCCAATGCCAAAATCGAACGGCTTTAAGAGCTGCTTAAAATTAGAGACACCCCTATACCTAGTAAGGAGTTATTAGACACCTATAGACTTGCTATAGTCCTTAAGGCCCTAGCCTACGTACAGTATTAGCATTGTCGTGGTCCGCGAAGGTCGCGGACCCCCTATTGCTTACGGACGGAACTGACCCTATATTTAACAATTGGAAGCTTTAACTACAAGACAAGCTCAAAGTTAATACAAACCACTTCCCTACTACTTAAGCTAAAATGGCCTACGTCTTTAGCCGTACTGGTGGGGACGCATAGACGCATCTACGTCTACGATATGCCTAGGACTTAGCAAACCTCTTCCTCTTTAGAGAAGAGATAATTAACCACCTATCTTCTATTTATAAGGACCCCTTTAAGATATAGAACGCCCGCCTTGATTATAAAGCCCTTAATATAAAAATAATAGAGACCTTTTTAGCCTTCTAGACCTACTTTCTGCACCTAGCTAGCTAAGCCTAAATTCCCCATAAAGACCTAATGCCAGACCTCTTTAACAAGCTCACCCTAGACCTACAGCGCGCTATACTACCAGTTTTTGCTGCTATATAAACGCTAAAGGTACTTACGGACCACTGCCTAGCTATTAATTAAGGCCTCCGTTAAATTAAGGTATAAGCTAAGCGGTATAAAGCTAGAAACTCTTTAAACCAGACCATAAGCGCTACAAGAACGGCCCGTAGTGCCCTAGCACAATTGGCAACTCCTATGGCACCAGCCGTACAGCCCGCCGTCAACTTAGCAGCTAGCCGCGCAGCTAGCCCTACCGCGGGTCCAGCGTATGCTTGGCCTACGTACAGTAACCCCCGCAGACAGGCCCTTAGCAATTAGGGGGCTTGCTTTTTATACGGCCAGAAGGACCACTTTGCTAAAAACTACCCGACAAAGGCAAAAACGGATAAGGTTCTGTTAATATAGGAGAACAGCGCGGAGTTGGAAAAAGAGGAACCCTAGAGGAAGACTCCTCTCTAGGGTTAAAAGGGATTAATATATTATATATTAATCTAGGTTGGCTAGTTAGTGGAAGAAGCTACACTATCCCTTATACTTTATTTTATAATGGATATTAAGTTTTAACCTCTGCTTTAGCTAACTCTAGAGTAAATGCCTTTGCCTTAATAGATACTTAGTGCGCCGTAAAGCTGGCCGAATTTTTAAATGCGCCCCTTAAGGAACTGCCTAAACTAGTTCCTATTTACGGGTACAACGGAAGAATAGGGCCACCTATTATAACTATCTTACGGATCTACCTCCGTGTTGATGGATAAAGGTAGTATAATATCCCCTTTCTTATTACGGACCTGGAAAGCCATGATATAATCTTAAAAAGAAAATAGCTAGCCTATTTAGGCTTATAGCTTAATATACGAAATAGACAGCTCCTCTAGCCCAAATCCCTACCCCTAACCCCTTCCTTTATAAAAGAAATTAGTATTATAATGGAGAACCTTATATAGCCCTAGATTAATACTATCTACTAAGCCGATACTATGCGTAGAGACTAGGCCTTTAAGAAGGACGTATAGCTTAATCTACAACAGATTTATATACTACGCCGCCCCTAGACTACCTATATTACGCCACCCGCACTAGAGACCTAGGAAATTAGTAGTAACCTAGCTAAGTCCCCTATAGAGAACCTAGGCCCTACGCAGCTATAAAGGAAGGCTAGGAATACCGGACGCTATACTAAACTAATAGACTAAAAGGACAACTTATAGAAAATGGAATATGAGCTAAGGAAGACTATAAACCCTATACTGCAAAATACGGCCTAATAAAAGTCTGTAAAGAAACCTATGGACCTTCCCCTAGTTAATATCTACTGTATTAGCGCCGTAGGATTTTATTGGAACTTGGTTTAACCTAATACTATTACCTTTACCACCAGCTTATATAAAATTGATTAAATAATTAAGGAAAAGGAAAGCGAGCTTAGCGGACAGGAAGGCGAGCTTATAAATAAGGAGCTAGTAGAACAGAAACTACCCTATTAATACTAGAAATTCAAGGACGTATTCTTAAAGGCAGCATCTAATATACTTCCGCCTTACCGACTATATAACTATAAGATCGAGATCAAGCTAGATAAGGAAAACACCCTTAGCTATAGCCCCCTTTATCAGCAATCTACTGCTGAATTATAGGCTATAAAGCAATATCTTATTAAGAACCTAGATAAGGGCTTTATTAAGCCTAGTAGTTAAGTCCCTTTTGCCTTACCAATTCTCTTTGTTAAAAAGCTAAACGGAGGACTTTGTTTTTATATTAACTACTATAAGCTAAATAATATAACCCACAAGGACCGCCATCTACTACCCCTACTTAATAAGACACTAGCCCAAATAAGTAGAGCTAAAGTTTTTATAAAGCTTAATATCCGCCAGGCCTTTTACCAAATTAGAATAAACCCTAGATCTATAGATCTTACTATATTTTAGACCCGTTACAGAATATATAAATATAAGGTACTTCCTTTTAGACTAACTAACGGACTAGCTACGTACCAGCGGTATATAAACAATATACTCTTTAACTACCTTAACGACTTCTATACGGCCTACCTAGATAATATTATAATTTACTCTAAGAATGAGCTAGAACACGAGGAGCACGTCTATAAAGTCCTATAATAGCTCCGTAAGGCTAGTCTCCAGGCCAATATTAAGAAGTTGGAATTTAGTATTAAGCGTATAAAGTACCTAGGGTTTATTATTAGTATAAACGGAATTAAGGCCAACCCAGAGAAAACGGCCGCAATTAACCAGTAGACACCCCTATGGACCGTAAAGGGGGTATAATTATTTTTAGGTTTCTGTAACTTCTACTAACGTTTTATTAAGAACTATAGTAGGATTGCCCAGCCTCTTAACCGCCTTACTAGGAAAGACCAGCCCTTCCACTTTAACGCTATATGTATACAGGCCTTTAATAAGCTTAAAAAATAGCTAGTATTAGCTCCTTTACTCGCCCACTTTAACCTAAAACAGCCCTTAATACTAGAAACAGATGCCTTAAACAGCATAATAGCCAGTATTTTTTCCCAAAAGTAACTAGACGGAGAATAGCACCCCATTATATACTATTTAAAAACTATAATAGATGCCAAGCTAAACTACCATATCTATAACAAAGAAATGCTAGCCATTATCTCTAGCTTTTAGCACTAGCGTGTATAGCTAGAGGGGACCCCTAAGCCTATTAAAGTAGTTTTAGATTATAAGGCCCTAGAATACTTTATAATAACCAAGGCTCTTACAGCCTAATAGGCACGCTAGGTAGATATCCTATCTTAGTTTAACTTCTTAATTATATATAGACTAGGCGCTATAAACCGTGCGGATGCTCTTATAAGGTATAAACAGGACCTAGGTAACTAGACGGCTATAAAGATCTTATTATAGACCTAGATACTACTATAACTAGAGCACCTTAACCCCTAGATACAGGTAGAACTAAGTATAGACTTCTTAGGCGCCGAGATATATCCTATTAACCCTTTAGGATTTGACCTTATTAATAAATTGCTATAGACAAACCGTACAACCTCTTCTCTACAGGAGTACTATAAGAAGGTAAAGAACGTTACCAGCCCCTAGTCCCTTAAAAACGGATTACTTAAGCATTAAAAACAGCTAGTAGTAGCAGAGAAATAGAATTTACGGACTTGGCTTATTACCAAAGTATATACCTAGGTCTCTACGGCCCACCCTAAAAAGAATAAGACCCGCAAAATTATTGGTAACCAATATTACTGGCCCGGAATGGTTATAGACATTAACCATTATATACGGAACTATAACAACTACTATAGGTCTATAATTCCGCAAGATAAAACCCTAGGACTATTAAAGCCACTCCTAATACCAGAACGCCCCTAGCAGTATATCTCTATAGACTTTTACAAGCTGCCTACAGACCGTAATAGATATAATATAGTAATAATCCTAGTTAACTATTTTAGTAAGCGCCCGTTCTTAATCCCCTATTATAAGGATATTAATGCTAAGGAGGTAGCCTAACTATATATCCATTATATCTACCGAATTTACGGACTACTAGATACTATTATATCCAACCATAGGCCGCAGTTTATATCGGCCTTCTAGAATAAGTTTACTTGGATCCTTAGCATTAAGCTAAAGCTTTCTACAGTATACCACCCCTAGACAGACGGTTAGATAGAGATTATAAATTAATACCTAGACCAGAGACTCCGGCCCTTTATTAACTACTTTTAGGATAACTAGGGTGAACTACTACCCCTAATAGACTACGCCCAGGTAACTCTACCCTATAACTCTATAGGGTTTACACCTATCCAGCTAGAAATAGGATATTTACCCTATACTAGCTTTAACTGAAATAGACCGGAAGGCCTATAGACTATACGCGAAAAACTATCTTATAAGGAAGCCTAGCAATATGTTAAACGCCTAGAAGAAGCCTGGACGGTAGCCTATAAGAACCTAGAAAAGGCCTAGAAATTAATAAAATAGTAAGCAAATAAGTATAGGCGCAAGCCTAACTTTATAGTAGACAATAGGGTCTAGGTTATAATAAAGAACTAAAAGACAGAACAGCCTAGCCGCAAGCTAGACTATAAGATGGTAGGACCATATAAGATCCTTAATAAAGAAGGCAACTTGTATAAGGTTAAGCTCCTAGACTTAATTAAGGTTTACCCTATCTTTTTGCCGGATAAGCTACGGAAGGCTATAAATAACCTACTACCTAAATAAAAGAATGAGCCTCCCCTGCCAATTTAAGTTAATGGCGACAATAAAGAGGAAGTTAATAAAATACTAGCCTATAAACTAGTATAAGGAACGCTACAATACCGTATCTAATAGAAAGGCTACAATCTAGACCCAACCTAGTACCCCACCTGGAACTTTATAGGCTGCCCCTAGAAGCTTAAAGAATTCTATAACTAATACCCTAACAAACCCAGACCCCCAAAGTACCTTAACGAGTGGATAGAGTGCTAGTATAGCGAAGACGATAGGCTGCCTATTAAGCATAAAGACAAGAATACCCCACGGACATAATACGGACATACAAAGCCTAAGGGCAGGCTTTTTTGGAGGGGGGGGTAATGTTACGGCGCTAGTAGAAAACGGTGGATCTTGGCAGATATAGATTATAGTAGACGCGAGTTACGTAACTTAAGGACCGCATAAAATATCAAGCAGCGCTGCTATTCTTCTCCTTTCTTTCTCTAGCTTTGGATCCTCGTTTATAGACAATCCAATTATACAGGCTTGCGCGTCCTTCTTTCTGTACTTGTGCCTCGATTAACTAAGTTGCTAACAAGGGACGTATAACTTTATATTAATTTAAAGAAGTATGAATTTTTAGTTATAGAAGTAAAATACCTTAGACTAATTATTACTACTAAGGATGTCTGTATAGACCCTAAGAAGGTATATATAATTACTAAATAGCAAACCCCTAACTGCATTAAGGATATATAAGCCTTCCTTAGTTTCGCCAACTTCTATTAAAAATTTATATATAACTTCTTGGGTGTTATAGCACCACTTATAGCAATAATGCAAATAAAGGGCCTTTCTATAAAAGGAAGAAAAATATATCTATATTTTATCTAGATACCTAAATATAAGAAAGCGTTCTAAGACCTTAAAGATGCTTTTACTAAAGCACTTATCTTAGCTTACTTTATACCAGGACAATAACTTTATTTTAAGACTAACTCCTTAAACCACGTTAATATAGGCATCCTCTCCTAGATAGGTAATAATGGTCTTCTCTACCTAGTTACATTCTACTTATCTAAGCTTATACTATAAGAATGTAACTATAAGATCTATAATAAGGAACTTCTTACAATTATATAAGCGTTTAAGAAATTCTAACTAGAACTTTCCTTAGTAAAACCTAACTAGCTAACTAAAGTTCTTATAGATTATTATAACCTTAAATACTTTATAACTATAAAATAGCTAAACTAATACTAAGTACGCTAGAATAAGTTCCTCTCTAGTTTTAATTTTAAAATCGCATACAGGCTAGGAGTATAAGGTACTAAGCCTAATAGCTTAACACGCTGCTTATAAGACCTTCCTTAGTCTAAAGATAACCCCTATAACTAGTTCCAATAATAGACAATCCTAAAAGCACGGAATTTAGCCCTAGGTATACTACCTATAATAGAGCCAACTATACCCTAGCTTTATACCACAGAACTAGAATTACCTTCTAAAATTAATAGGCTTATTACTACGGCATATAACACCTCTATTAACCTATTACTATATTAACTTATTACCGCAAAGACCGCTAGCGCCTATATACTGCCTACTAACCTCTAAAGCTTAGGCTAGATTAATATAGCAGCCTTAAAAGTAAAAGAGAACAGGCTCTATTATAAAGGCTATCTATTTATCCCTAACTTAGAAAATCTATAACAGTAACTAATCTAAATGGCCTACAACCTTTAATTAAGCGGCTACCTAGGCAGAGGAGGAACCTATAAGCTTCTTAGCCAATACTACTTCTGGCCTAAAATAATAGACTTAGTTAAACGTTTTATAGGCGCCTGCTATAGTTATAAGCGTGCTAAGGCTTTTAATATAAAGTACTAAGGACTACTACACCCTCTACCAGTACCTATATAACAATAGGCAGATATTGCTATAGATTTTATTATTAACTTACCACCCTATAAATAATATGGCTATACCTATAAGAACATCCTTATAATAATATACCAACTTATAAAAGAGCGCTACTACGTCCCAACTAAAGGCGTAGCTATTAGTAACGTCACTAATACTTTTCTCTGCAAAATCTACCAATTATATAGGTTACCTAACTTAATTACGTCCAACTAAGGTATATAGTTTAACTCTAATATATAGAGACGAATCTGCTAACGCCTTGGCATTTCTATTAAGATATTTATATCCTTCTACTATTGTCACGAAATTCAGATAGAGGGGTTCATTAATTAAATAGGTTGATTAATTAATTAATGTCTTATTGTTTTGACCTAGGGCCCCTAGGGCTCTATGAAGAGATTTACGATACACGTGCCCTATACACGTGACTTATACACGTGTCCCACGCCTTAGAGAATATAGATTATCTAATACACCCCCTTAGCTTTAAGCTCTTTAAGGTTAAAGCTAGCTACCTTCTTGTGTCTGTTAATAAGTCAATTAAATCGTAATCTTATCTAAATCCTTTTGTCTTGCTTTAATACCATCCCTTAGGTTCTCTAGTTGCTTCTCCTTATCTAGCTGCTCCTTAATATCCACCATCCCAATTATATTAATAAAACTTTAAAACCTCTGCTTGGGCAGGGCCTTTATAAGTCTATTAGTGATTATCTCCTTTATTACTATCTATTGAAATTATACTTGTCTTATTACATATTCCTAACGTAGCTAGTGTTAATAGATGTTAACATATTAGAGCTTTATAATTAGCTTTACCGTATCTTCTATAATTAGTTGGAGCGTCTGGGTGTTATTACATTTAATAATTAAGGGCTTATTTAAGTGTAACGTCATTACTTTAAACAGCCTGCTGGTAAAGATAGCTTCCTTTACTATTTATAATAGGGCCAACAACTCGGCTTCTATGCTTAACGTTATAACTATACCCTGCTTATTTGCTCTCTAGGCGATCAGCCCCCTAAATAGCTTTATAATATATCCTTATAAGCTCTTTCTGTCGACGGAGTTGTCCACAAATAATGCATTGCTGGTACAGATAAATAATTGCGCTTTACCTCTACCGTCTCTTCTATTATCTTGTCCTTTGTTGCGTATTCCTTTATCTTTCCCTCTACCATTTATTCCTTTCTTATCTCCTCTATAGCAGATTGCTCTGCTTCTCGTGCTATATAGGTATTAGATAACTCTATCTACCGCTTAATAATGCTCTTAGCTTAGGTCCTAATTAAACCTTACTAGCCTTAATACTATAAACGCAATATCCGGACGTGTTGTAGTGGCTGTATAGAGTACTAAACCCAATTTTCTCTAATATAGCATCGTAGAGGCTGGTAGGGATATAGGGCGGACTAATAGGTCTATATTAGGGGACGGACGCGTTAGATAGATCAATTGGTAATTAGTAGGGAGGAGTTCTAATTCTGCTATAGGAGTGTCTGGAAGACGCCCTCTAAGATTTATCTTATACTGGTTAGCTATCTTCTTAATATAGGCTTCCTAGGATAGCCATAGGAGCCTCTAGCTATAATTATATAACACGTGGATTCCTAGGAACTATTTTAGCTCGCTAAGGGTACTTATCTAGTATTCCTTACTTAGCTTCTTAATTACTTCTTAAGCTTTCTTCTTATCTGTCTTTTAGTAGCAGAAGACAATATCGTTAATATAGAAAAAGACAACTATTCTACCTTTTAGCATAATATACGGCTCCTAAGGTACCTCTTTAAAACCCAATTCGTTTAATAAGCTCGTGAGATTCTTCTGCCATAATAGTGGTGATTATTGTAGTCCGTATAGGGCTTTTCTTAAGCGTAGTACTTTGTTTGTCTTTCCTTTGTTAAACCCTAGCGGTAGCTTTATATAGACAACCTTGTCAAGATCGCAATAAATAAACGCATTAACTGCATTTATCTATGTCATCTCCAGGTCAAATTTTGCGGTGATTACCATAAGTGTTTAGAAGGTTATACTAGCTAATATAGTAGCTCTTATAGGTAGGTCTTCTAGGGCCTATTAATTTCCACAGACTATTAATTATACCTTGCATTTCTAAAGAAATCCATACTTGTCTATCTTGTAGATAAACACCTATATTAAGCTAAGGACCTACTATCCCTTTACATACTTCTTATCTGTTTTTTAAAACAACCTTATTTAATAATAGGATTAGAGGTAAGCTTATTAAGCTTCTTAGAACTAATCTTAAAGAGGATATATATTAAGGTCGCGGATTAACTAAGGTAGCGGAGGTAAGTTCTTCCTATATAATCTAACATCGCGTATTCTGCCTAATTTTAGCTTGCTATTGTTAAGTTAACTATTAAGGTTGAACTTCCTTTCTGCTAAGAAGGCGCTGTAATAGGCTAATATAATCCTTTTAGTAATAAAGTCTTTAAACCTATTATCGCAGGCTTCCTTAAATAAGTCCTTAATAGAGTTATTAAATACCCCCTAAGTGTAAAACCCGTCTCCTACTTAGCTAATAATGTCCTAATTAGTACCTTGTATATCTAACTTTATAGGATACTTAATGTAAAAGGTATATAGAGATTCTTTATCTTCTTCTATTAGAGGTGGCATATAATATATATCTTTAAGAGCTCTTATAAGCTTAAGATCTACTAACTTATTAAAGGTTTAAACTAGCTTATTAACGTTGTTATCTTTCTCTTAAATTAACGGTTTAAATACTTCTTTATTATCTTCTAGAAGGACCTTATTTTTAGTTAGGGTATTAGGGAGTTAAATCTTCTTAATTAACATATCTAACTCAGCGTGTAGGTTCTTTAAGATGTCCGTTTACTTGCCGTTAAAGAACATCTTCTTATTAAAGATGACGTCCCTAGTAGAGATAATGATACCTTTATATAGGATCCAGATCCTGTAAATATTAGTAGAGTTATAGCCAATAAGGTAGCTAATATGGGCTCGCGAATCTAGCTTACTTAGCCTTTTCTTCTTTAGCTAGGCGTCTGACGTCATCGCGTATACCCTACAGCTGTAGGCTTTTAGGTGCGCTAGTTACGGCTTTCTTAACCTATTAGCTAGGAAGGTATAGAACCTCTTATATAGCAATTTCTAACCATTACTTTCCCATGGCGTTTAATCTCAAAGGTAGACTATATAGTTAACTATCTCTTTCTATAGATTATATGGTAGATTGGTAGCAATTCTTATTATACATGTTCTCTTAATAATTACACCCCCTAAGCGTTCAGCGGTACTATTTTAAGCTTAGGTATAAGGCGCCAAAGGCTTAAATATAATCCCTTAGATCTGTAGCCATTTAAGGGTTCTCCTTTTCCCTAGCTTGTTGTCTAATCTAATAGTATTAACCTTGAGGTTATGCCTTAGACGAATCCATTAGATAAAATCTTTAAGTACTTATAGTGTCTCCTTCTCTTTATTATGCGTTATTATAAAATACGGGAAGGTTCTCCCTAAGAAGGTATTATAGATAAATATAACTTATATAAATCCAGCATGCGCTTCCTTAAGGTTAGTCCAGTTAATATAGAGGTTAAAATAAGGTTTATTAATATTCTATTTTAAGAACCTTCTTAAGACCTAACGCTTAATTTTAGCAAGACTGCAATATTAACATTCCGTTGTCTTTAGGCCTTAAAGCTTAACTCCTAGGGCGTTAAGACCTAAATAATAAAGGCTTATAGGTTCTGGATAACCTAGACGTAGATACTATAGATATACATTACCTTTTAAATCTAGATAAGCGTCTCTTAATAATACTCTGCGCTTCCGTTGGCAGCGTAGCAGTTGGCTTATATTAAACGCTAATTAACTTCCTGGTTAGATATATTTAATAGTCTATTATCTATAACGTTCTTCCATTTAACATAGGATCGTGTCATCCTTCCAAACTAGAAGATTATTGTCTCCTTTATTATCCTAATAGAACCCTTGTTTTCAAAGCAGACGGAACAATACTAGATTTATATTAAAGTCTATATAAAAGGCAACGTCCTTAAGACATAGGGTTCCCTTGCTCTTGTTTAGTTTTGTAATTTAGATAGTAACATCGCCGTATCCTAGTATAGGCACTTCTAAGCTGCCGGCGGTAATATATTTATATCTTAGAGCTTTCCTAAAATTATAAAAACAAGAGAGGTTATTAAAGATATAAAGAGTGGTTCCTAAGTCAAGAATAGTTAATAGCTTTAGTAGATAGGTTTAACCAGTGTAATATAATTCTAGGAATATTACATTAGCTTCTCCCTTAATCTTAACTTTCTAGCTCTCGTCCTATTATTGTTAGGCCTTATTTTCTTGTTCTTTAAGTCTAATCTTTGCAATTTAGTTAGTAAGATTCTTATTCTTTTCTACCTTCTTTAGTGCCCTATTAATGCGCGCATCTTCTATTATAACTCCTACAGGTCTTTTATCTTTAAATAAACACTAATAGTCCCATAGGGAGTATCCTTGTATTCCGCATACTAAGCACTTAGGCGTTGGCTTCTTACAGGACGTCTCCTTATCCACCAGTGTCCCGGCTCTCTTTAAGTGTCTATTACGTACTAAGGCCTTTCCTCTTCGTGAACCTTTAGTAGTATTAGAGTGATCCTTAGTGGCTTGCTCTGCAAAGTCTACATTAAAGGTACTGCCTCTTATAGTAGTATTGGCTTTCTTTAAGGGTGTTCTAAGTCCTTTTTACAGCTCCTTTACTACTCTATGGTATTTAGAAGATCTTAACTTCTAAGGGTTATTTAACTTAGTAGTATACTTCATACAGTAGGTATTACTAAAAGGTTAAATAACTTCTGCCAAATCTTAAAGCTAGATACTATCGGATATTTAAGGGATCTTATACTTCTCTTTTAGGGATATTACGTGTTCCTATTAATCTAGCCATTAGTTTAATTTTAACAACTATTTAAACCCCTTAAGGGCTTCTATATACTGGTATTATACCTTCTTCCTAATAAATAATAAGGTAGGTTCTGTGTTCTCCTTTAGCCGAGATAGCCATTCTTTAACTATTAAGGAAGGGTTAAGCAGTAGCTTCTTCTAAATTAATACTATAGACGTGATCTAGATACGGATCTATTAAAGATAATCTTCCTATCTTAGGAAATACTTTATATCCTAGTTATAGTATTATCTACTATTCTTATACGCTTTCTGTTAATTCGTTAAGAGCTATATATATAAGGTTGCATTCTTATTAAAATCTATAACTTCTAGATAGGCTGGTTCTTATAGTAGACCTTATTAAGGTGCTATACTATCTGGGTTAATGTGGGCCCAAATTCGCTAATCCACAAGGGCTCAGAGTTGCTATAGCCATTGCTCCCAGTCTTCTGGCTTATTAAGGATGATTATAGTCAACAAACTCAACGTTAGTGGAGTTATTTTAACTAATAGGCAAAGGAGGAATTGAGATAGTATTTTGTTATTAGGATCGTCCTTGTTATTAGGATCATCCTTATTATCAGAATCGTCCTTTAACGATTAAGGTGGAATCTCGTGGAATCTCGTGGAATCTTGTGGAATCTCGTGGAATCTCGTCCTATAACGATTGAGGTAGGATTTCTGTTAGAGTCTGCGTCTTGATAATAAGGTGTTAGAGTCTGACAATAAGGTAGAATTTCTTTAAACGATTAAGTAATAGCTGAATAGCTTCTTAAGTCGGCGGACTGGGCTTATAACTGTCACAAAATTCAGATAGAGGGGTTCATTAATTAAATGGGTTGATTAATTAATTAATGTCTTGTTATTTTGACCTAGGGCCCCTAGGGCTCTATGAAGAGATTTACGATGCACGTGCACATGTCCCACGCCTTAGAGAATACAGATTATCTAACAACTATAAAACTGCTAGGTAACTAGAAAATGCTAATACTAGCATAAAAGCGTACCTATAATAGGTAGTCGCCTATAGTTAAAATAATTGGGTGGATTACCTTTTACTAGGTAAATTTGCAGCAAATAACCACATCTTAACTACTATAGGACTTACCCTATTCTTTACAAATAAGGGTTATTACCCCTAATCTGGTATAGAACCACCTAAACCTATTAATAAGAGACTGCTATATAGAAAACGCCTTAAGATGCTACTTACTGACTAGCATGCAGACTATATAAAAAATCTACTTAACTACTGCAAGGGAGAAATAGCCTAGGCTTAAGCAAAGCAGGCCTATTTTGCCAACTGTTATAGAACACCACCACTAGAGATGCATATTGACGACTAGGTATAGCTAGATATACGCAATATCTCTACGCAGAGGCCTATAAAATTACTTAATTTTAAAAACCTCAGCCCCTATCTAATTAAATAAGTTATTAATAAGGGAGTTGTGTATAAGCTAGAGCTCCTACCTACCCTAGCCACCCATAGGATATAGCCTGTATTTTGCCTATGGCTACTATACCTTTACTAGCCTAACCCCCTACTAGGATAGATATAGCTTAAACCCCTATTAGTACTAATTTAAAATAAGAATAAAGATAAGAACTATAAGGAGTGGACCATTAAATAAATTATTAACTCTAAATACTTTGGCAAAGGTAGAGGACGGTAGCTCTACTACAGAGCTATCTATATAGGATTTAACATAGATTAGCCAGCGTGGCAACTATAGAAAGACTTTAAAAATGCAAAGGACCTAATTAGCAATTTTTACTATATAAACCTATAGAAACCAGGCCTAAGCAGAGATTTTATACCTAATCCTCTATAGGAGCCCTTATAGAGTTAAACTGTTATGTATTACCACATAAGGGCAAATTACTATTAGATTGCCATAGATTGCTATTATATAATAACAAAGTGCGATTATATAACTGGAATATTAATAAGATGTCTAGGAACTTTAACTAGCGGTTAAAGTTATCTAATTGGTTGGATTTTTAGGTGCCAAGCCTTATTACATAACGTTGTTTTAAGCCCTTAGCAATACACCCTTACTTTTCCTTCTCTATATCTTAAATGTCCCTTCTATATATATATAGTAACTACAGCGTTGCTAGAGCTCCACCTCTATAAGAGGGGGGGTAGTATTACAGAACCCTACCGTAGGGGCCTCTATAGGTATAAGGGGACTTTGTAAACAGGGGGCTATAAGGACACGATTGTGGAACAGGATAGATTGGTAAGAGAGACGAATCCTTAAGGAGGTAAGGCCTCTAGGATCGTGGAGACTATATACTACAGGTACGTACCTCCGGCACGTAACCGGCGACCATTTAAGGGGCGTCTAGAGGTTGTCCTAAAGGCAACCTAAGGTGTCCGCAATAATATCCCTTACATTGCCCCCCCCCCTTTTTACGGTTGGCCCCCAATCGCTATTACCTTATAGTAGGGAGATTATAAGGGCTCGTCCTAGAAGGGGTTTAGAGAGATATTGGATAGATATTAGTATACCGCTATATATCATCTATCTATCTAACCCCTACTTTAAACTCCTAAAAACCTTAATAAGGAAAAAATATAACTAGAGAAAAGATGCGAGGATTGCTAGGAGACCCCTTAAAAGCCTACTAGAAATGTGCTGGTGACTACCTAGGCTAACCTAAGGATTTTTATACAACTCTACTTCTAAGCCTTTATACCGGTTTGCAATTAATCGCGAGTGTTATAGGCAATTTGGTATTCCTAATATAGTTCTATAAGACCTTTTAGTATGGGATTTAACATATAGAGCCTTAGCTTGCCGTCATCTTTAACCTTCAAGATATTAATCTATAATCCTTTCTCGTTGGTTCTATACTATATATTTAGTATAGCTCTACTACCTAGTAAATAGAAGGGACACTTTGTAATAGCGCCTCTAGCTATTATACAATTTATTAAAAACGTCTATAACGTTATTCTTTAATACCGTAGTATTGTTTAGGTATAATTTTACCTATATACATCTATAATTAACGTCTTAATTGCCTTCTCTGGCCGCATAATTGGTTTTTATAAGGAAGTAATAACTAAATGGCTTATACGCGTGTTTCCTTTCTTTTGAATTGCGCTATTGTAACAGAGTTATATCGGCAAGGTTGCGGCTATTTACCGGAAGGGTATTAGGAGGTGAAGTATAGAGATACCTTGCTTATTGAGCTGCTCCTTTTCTTTAACACCTTACTTCCCATCATCGCCCTTTATTCAAATTTAGACGTATCTTTAATATATTATTAAGATTTTCTTTTTTTCCATTATTAATTTAATATGCCTCTTTGTTCTCCTACTAACTACTCTTCTAATTTAATTCCACAGTATATTCTAGCCCTGCTGCTATATATAGAACCCTAACCTCCGCTAACCCGCAACTAGTGCTGGTCCTACCTAAATAACTTTATATATACGTCCTTAAAAGACCAGAAGTCTAATAAGAAGATTCTAGATGCTTATAATAAGACCCACTATATAAGGTCTAACACCTTTAGTCCTTATAATTAATGCATGCGTACTAAGAGCGGTAGTTGCGTTAAGGTGAGCTTTCCTATCCTTAATAGGTTTCTATTACTAACTTTAGGCTTTAATATAGCCTAGGCCCAAGTGGCGATAATCCTTTAATATCCTTAACTACTATATTACCCAGGCTCTCTTTTATTCTAGCGCCAACGCTAAATATCTAAGTTGAATTTAAGACTATGCTATAGCTATCTATACTGCCTATAATTCCTAGTAAGCCAGCCAACAACACCTAATAAGGGAGCAAGGTTAGTATACTAAGGATAGGGTAAAGGATAGGGGTAATAAAAAGAAGGTCGCCGTTTACTATAAAAAGAAGTTTATGCATATACATCAAGTTTTAAAAGAGTATAATATAATACGGTATTAGGTAGGTTACCCTTTGGGTACCTAGTGGATAGGTAACTAATAATTGCTATAGCAAGGTCTTAGTGGTTCTGGTCTTTATTAGCTAGCTAATATCTCTGTTTATTCTGGGCTTAAGCGTATCTTTATTAACTACAAGCTTACGCCTTAAGAACTTTATTGGTACTGGTTTGGGCCTAATATTAGTATTAAGCGTTTAAGGATCTCTGCTTTATCTACACCTTATTAGCCTACCCCTGTTTTTATGCCTACCTATACTCTTACTAAGGGATCTAAATCTAGATCTTATTCCCGTTAGCCATCACTTGGTGGGCCAATAAATACTAATCCTACACCTAGGGATAAGGTATAGTGGCTTTTAATTTAGGCATTTGGGATTAATTCTTGTATATAGTAGCAATTAGGAAGGCCTTATAAAGCATTTGGGAAGGCATAGGAACACTGTTCCTAATATAAACTAATAAATAGGAATGCAATTCTAGCAAAATACCCTATTAATTCTATGCTATATACGTAAAAAGGCTAAGAACCTATTCTGCCTTAGGCCGTAGCCCTAATTAATCCTTATAGTTTCTAGAGCTTGTCCGTTTTATATCTAATTTGACCTATTTACTCTTTAGGGCCTCTCTTGGCCTACCGCAAGCTTTCTTTATAGGTTATAATAACACCGTAGTATTAGAGCGCTTTCTGCAATTTGTAGATTATGGACCTTAGTCCTAATATTCTTTTAGAATATCTTTATAATAATTAAGGTAATCCTCTGGTTCCTATATAGAGTCCTTAGTAGGCCAGCCTAGCTATTTAACTTTATATTAAAGCTTGTTCTTAACAGACTTATGGTATAGTATAGCTTTAACCTTATACCGCTTGCCTACTACTTTAGGGTGTTTAATTGGGCCTAAATGGAAGTTCTTTTCCGGTGGTAGTCTGTGCCATGGCTCTAGTAGATTTATATAAAATACTAAATGTACATGGGCCATAGATAGGGGTAGCTGGAGATAGTAGGCTAGCTTGCTAATTCGTTTCTTAATTTAGAAGGGACCTAGGTATCTTATATTAAGCTTCTTTAATAGTTAACGGGTCTTAATATTTATTAAACGTAATAGAACCTTATTGCCTACGCTAAAATGCTTATCCTGGTGTTTATGGTTGTACTAAAGTCTTTACTGCTCTTACGCATCTTGTAGGCTCTACTTTATATACTTCTATTACTCCTCCCATTCCTTAAGGTATCCTTATACTCTCTAGTAGATATCCTTAGACTTTCCAGTAGGATCCCATAATTAATCATGCGGCCTTAGCTAGTGATTATTGGGTATACCATTAAATCCTAATAGTTAGATACTATAGGCAATCTAGATTAGTGCAAACTAATGTAATGCATGTTGTTTTGAGTTATAAGCGTACTCCGCGTATGGAAGTAGCTCGTACTAATTGTCTTGCTAGTAGTTTAAATATATTTGTAGATATAACTCTAGTTCCTAGTTCTAGCGTTCCGTTTACCTATCTATCTGTAGATGGAAAGCTATACTATAATAGTGGTCTATCTTTAAATAAAAGCATAGATCTAACCAGTACTGGCTTATAAAGATGCTACCCCTATTAGTGATAATAGAGTGTAGTTAATCTACTTTAAGAAAGTATTTCTCCTTAATTAGGTTTATAAGTGCTTATGCGTTAATTGTCTTGTTAATAGGAAGGTATTAGATGTACTTTAAAAACCTATTAATAAGTACTAGGACTGAAATTGTATATTTGTTTTTACCCATCTTTTAAGGGTGGGAGATCCGTAATAAAGTCTATAGCGTAATGTTGCTATAGCTTACTAGTAGGGGGAACTGATTTAAGTAAACCCTATAGCTTGTGCCTTTGGATTTTGTATACTTAACACTTCTTATAGTGGCTAATATACTCCTTTACTTCCTGCTTAAGCTTTGGCTAGTAGTATTTGCATTAAAGTAATTCCACTATCTTGACTTAACCATAATGGCCGCCTAGAGGATTATTGTGATTCCTTATAAGGATCTTCTGTCGTAGATTTGCTTCTTATAGCACCTAAACCTTGCTATTTCTACGTAGTAGGCCCATTGGGTCCAGTTTCTAATTTTAGTACCTTTTAGCTTCCTTTCCGTTACGTTTCCGGTCTACTTCCGCATTAAAGATGGCATAAGAGGCGTCCCTCTATTGCACCTTACGGATAAGATCTATTAACCTTTTAGATGGTTCCTAGGTAAAAGCTGTTTTGCCTTATACTGCTCTAAGTACAAGACTAGATAGTACTATAGATCTTACAACTTCTTAGTGCGCGTGCGTTAGGAAGGCCGCTATAAGGTTAAAGTCCTTTAGTTATTATAGGGCTCTAGGTTCTAATTGCTCTATGGCTTTACTTTTAGTTTAAGGGAATAGCTTAGTAATTAAGGGTGGTGTATTACTAGGTTCTAAACTTATGTTGGGGACGTCCTGTCTAGGTATTTTTAGACCCTTATTAGCAACGGACCAGGTACCAGCTAGAACGTCAGTGGAGACTAATAGGGTTTACACCGCCTAAGACTTAGTGCGTAGAGCTGTGGGTGCTTAAGCATCCTATACCTAGAGCTTGTTCTACAATGTAGGGAGTAAGATATCTATTATCTGTTTTCTTTCTCCTATTTTAAAGCCTTTGGCATAGTCTGGCCGTTATAACGGTCCGTTAGTAGGGTTATTTTCCCCTAGCTTATATTCAATCTTAAAGTTAAATTGCGCAAGCTTCTCTGCCTATCTGGCTTATTAAGGTATAAGCTCCTTTATAGTTATAAAGTAGCGTAGATTATAATAATCTAAGAGTACACAAGTGGTATAGCTCGCGTGCTCAAGGTAGTGTCGCCACTATTTAAAGCAGTTAACTATAGCAAGCAGTTCCTTATCATGGGTATAATACCTAACTTTAGGTCCCTAGAATTTTCTGCTATAGAATGCTACCGGTCTCTAGTAGAGCTAGGTAGCATCTAGATACCTATTAGGTTGCAGTAGGATACTAGCAAGGGCAAAATTTAATATATTAGTAACTATTATCAGTGGCTAATCTAGGTTAAAATGCCGTAATAGTGGAGCTTCTATAAACTTTGCGTGTAGTTTCTAAAAGGCTTTCTAGACCTTTCTAGGCCATATCTATAGTTTATACTATTTAGTTGGTCCCTTTTTAGTTTTTTTTCTTCCCACCTTTAAGCTTTTTGCTCCTTAGGCCAGGTCTTAGGAAGCTTTAGTAATATAGTTAGATAAGTATTAGGTAATATCTAAGTAGTTATAGATAAAGCGCCTATAGAAATTGGTAAAGCTTAGGAACACTTAAATATCCTAGTAGCTCTCTGGCTCCGGCCACTCTTAGATTATCTACACTTATACTAGGTCTATAACTATACCTATAGGCGTTATAATATAACCTAGGAACTTAACCTACTTAATATTAAAGACACACTTTAACGCCTTGGCGTAGAGGCCCTAATTATTTAAGCGTTCCAGCACTTTGTGGATATATTACTTATACTAATCCTTATTTTCTAAGTAGATTAGAATGTTATCTAGGTAGATAATATATATGCGGTTAACTAGTCCCCCTAAGGCTCTATAAATATACAATTAAAATGTTATAGGCGTATTAGCCAGCCTAAAAGGCATTACCATATACTTAAAGTGGCCGTATTAGGTTTTAAAAGCGGTCTTCCACTTATCCCCTTCTTTAATACGGAGCCTATAATAGGCGTCTTATAGGTCTAGCTTTATAAAGATCTTTGCCCTAGATAGTTAATCCAGCATTTTACTAACTAGTAGTAATAGGTAACGGTTCTTAATTATAATCTTATTAAGACCGTAATAGTCTACGCATAGCCTTATAGTCCTATTTAGTTTTAGGACAAAGAGGATTGGCGTGCCTGCTAGCAACTTACTAGGCCGTATCTATCCCTTTTCTAGTAAGCCGTTAAGGTACTCCTATAGAATCTTAAGCTCTTTATAAGAGAGGTTATAAATAGGAAGGTTTGGCAGTTATTTACCTTCTTCTAGATTAATTATATAATTGTATTCCAAGTTCCGCTAAAGGACTTTTGCTCGCCTGCCCGAAAATACCCTTAGTAGGTCCCTTAGGCCTACTAGGATATTTAATAAATTGGGGTCGCGTTTATCCTCCGCGTCATTATCGAGTAGGTCCTAGAGGTCCCTTAGGACGCTTACAGGCAGCGTCACGCGCTATAATGGCTATTTATATATAGTTGCCACTATACGTTGGACAGTTTCATGCGGTAGCCAGTAGAGGGTAGGGAACTCTTTAATACAGCGTTTAAGGTGTTATAGCATACTCTCTGCGTATTGCTTAAGCCAAAGTAACCCATGGCGGTAGAAGTATTTTATAGGATCTTTAAGATCGCTACCTCCCTATAGTGTCTCCGCGACCTATCCGGCAGTTCCCCGTAGGGTATCCGTTACAGAAGGGTTATTGCCTATGCTAGGCTTTATACCTATCTTGCTATAGAATAGGGGTTAGATCTAATACTCCTTTAGGTATAAGGCGTATATTGTTTCTTCTAGAGCTATATCTTCTAGGATATCTTTTAAGCCTATTAGTAAAATACACCCTTCCAATTCTTTATTGTTCCACTATTTAAAGGCTCCTATTTTAAAGCGTATCTTAAGATCTACTTCCGCAAGCTAAGGATATTTAAGAATAAGGTTATAGCCTACGAAGTTAGCCACCTAAAAGGGTTGCGGGCTAACCACCTTAATGCGGTTATGCATGTCGGCCACTAACACTGTAAGCTTATAGGCACTATATAGTTTAATCTAATACTTATTTAAAAACCCTATAATAGGTTTCTGCTACTTTAGCAACGGAATAAGCTTATGCTCTTTTACCAAATTATATTATATAAGATTGATTTCGGCGCCGCTATTATATAGTGCTTAGAACTAACATACCTCGCCTATAGGGAGTACCATTTCCAGCTTAATAGCAATACGGAGAGTCTCTCCTTCCGTATCTTGCCCTAGTTGTAGCTAGGAGAGGTCTACAACTAGGGCTTTTCTTTTTTTAGATTATTAGTGCGGTTATTACCCTACTTATTTTTCTAATTGGGTTTACCTCCAGAGAAGTTTTTTTTTAACTTTTTAGAGTATTCCTGTAAGGGTGCCAGATGGGTATAAGGTTGGCCCTAGAAGTCTTTCCCATTACTTAAGGTCCCTAACTTTAACCCTTTTAGATTTCTCTTTAAGAACGGCTTCTTTAAAGTTTAGGTCTGCCCTGTGTTGCTACTAGAGTGCCTATATTTCTAGTTACCCCCTAGCTTCTTGCTAGAAGAGGTCTGGTTCCTTACTATATCCTTAGCGTTTAGAACCGCTCATTTAAAATCTATATATATAGTAATCCGCAATAGGGCTCCCACGTGCTTTATTTTATTATAAATTACTAGCTTAATTCTAGCCTAGATAAATCCAATTTTCTTCTTTTTATAGATGCTACTGTCCTTATTTTTAAAGAGCTCTAGATCTATTAGTTAAGCATAAGTTTCTATAAAGTTTATAAACTGGCGGAAATTATAGCGGTTAAGCTGTGTCTGTTAGATAATCTGTATTCTCTAAGGCGTGGGACACGTGCATGAGTCACATGCATCGTAAATCTCTTCATAGAGCCCTAGGGGCCCTAGGTTAAATTATTGACATTAATTAATAATCAAGTCAAGATCATTAATCAATTAACCCATTTAATTAATGAACCCCTCTATCTAAATTATCTAACAGTTATGAGCCCGGTCCGCCAACTTAAGAAGCTATTCAGCTATTACTTAATTATTTAAAGAAATTCTACCTTATTATCAGACTCTGACACCTTATTGTTAAGATGCAGACTCTAACAGAAATACTACCTTAATTGTTACAGGACGAGATTCTATAAGATTCCATAAAATTCCACAAGATTCCACCTTAATTATTAAAGGATAATTCTGATAATAAGGACGATCTTGATAACAAGGACGATTCTAACAATAAAATACTATCTTAATCCCTCCTTTGCCTATCAGTTAAATAACTCCACTAACGTTAAGCTCGTCGACAACGATCATCCTCAATAAGTCAGAAGACTGGGAGTAATGGCTATAGCAACTCCAAGCCCTTATAGATCAGCGAATTTGGGCCCACGTTGACCCAGATGGTGCAGCACCTTAATGAGGTCTACTATAAGAACCAGCCTATCCAGAAGTCACAGATTTCAATAAGAATGTAACCTTATATACGCAGCTCTTAATGAATTAACAGAAAGCGTACAAGAATGGCAGATAATACTACAACTAGGACATAAAGTATTTCCTAAGATAGGAAGATTATCTTTAACAGATCCGCACCTAGATCACATCTATAGTATTAATTTAGAAGAAGCTACTACTTAACCCTTCTTTAATAGTTAAAGAATGGCTATCTCGGCTAAAGGAGAACATAGAACCTACCTTATTATTCATCAGGAAGAAGGTATAATACCAGTATATAAAAGCCCTTAAGGGGTTTAAATAGTTGTCAAAATTAAACCAATGGCTAGATTAATGGGAATATATAATGTCCCTAGGAGAGAAGTACAAGATCCCTTAAATATCCGATAGTATCTGGCTTTAAGATTTGGTAGAAGTTATTTAACCTTTTAGCAACGCCTACTGTATAAAGTACACTACTGAGTCAAATGACCTTTAGAAGTTAAGATCTTCCAAATACTATAGAGTAGTAAAGGAGCTACAAGAAGGACTTAGAACACCCTTAAAGAAAGCCAATACTACTATAAGAGGCAGTACCTTCAATACAGACTTCACAGAGTAAGCCACTGAGGATCACTCTAATACTACTAAAGGTTCACAAAGAGGAAAGGCCTTAGCACGCAATAGACGCTTAAAGAGAGCCAGGACACTAGTAGATAAGGAGACGTCCTACAAGAAGCCAACGCCCAAGTGCTTAGCGTACGGAATATAAGGACACTCCCTATAGGACTATTAGTGTTTATTTAAAGACAAGAGACCTACAGGAGTTATAATAGGAGATACGCGCATTAATAGGGCACTAAAGAAGGTAGAAAAGAATAAGAATCTTACTAACCAAGTTATAAAGATTAGACTTAAAGAACAAGAAGACAAGGCTTAATAATAATAAGATAAGAGCTAGGAAGTTAAGATTAAGAAAGAAGCTAATACAATATTTCTAGAATTATATTATACCGGTTAAACCCATCCACTAAAGCTATTAACTATTCTTAACTTAGGAACTACTCTCTATATCTTTAATAACCTCTTTTGTTTTTACAATTTTAGGAAAGCTCTAAGATACAAATATATCACCGCCAGCAGCTTAGAAGTGCCTATACTAGGCTATAGTAATATCACTATCTAAATCACAAAACTAGACAAGAGTAAGGGAACCCTACGTCTTAAGGACGTTGCCTTTTATACGGACTTTAATACAAATCTAGTGTCGTTCCGTCTACTTTGAAAACAAGGGTTTTACTAGGACAATAAAGGAGACAACAATCTTCTAGTTTGGAAGGATGACACAATCCTATATTAAATGGAAGAACATTATAGATAACAAACTATTAAATACGTCCGACTAGGAAGTTAATTAGCGTTCAATATAAGCCGACTACTATGCCGCTAATAGAAGCGTAGAGCATCGTTAAGAGACGCTTGTCTAGATTTAAAAGGTAATGCGTATTTATAGTATCTGTATCTAGGTTATCTAGGACCTATAAGCCTTTATTATTTAGGTCTTAACACCCTAGGAGTTAAGCTTTAAGGCCCAAAGATAACAGAATGTTAATATTACAGTCTTGCTAAAATCAAGCGTTAGGTCTTAAGAAGGTTTTTAAAACAGAATATTAATAAACCTTGTCTTAACCTCTATATTAACTGGACTAACCTTAAGGAAGCGCATACTAGATTTGTATGAGTTATATTCATCTATAATACCTTCTTAGGGAGAACCTTCCCGTATTTTATAATAATGCATAGCAAAGAGAAGGAGACACTATAAGTGCTTAAAGATTTTATCTAATAGATTTGTCTGAGGTATAACCTTAAGGTTAACACTATTAGATCAGACAACGAGCTAGGGAGAAGGAGAACCCTTAAATAGCTATAGACCTAAGGGATTATATTTAAGCCTTTAGCGCCTTATACCTAAGCTCAAAATAGTACCGCCAAACGCTTAGGGGGTGTGATTATTGAGAGAGTACGTATAATAAGAATTGCTGCCAATCTACCACACAATCTATGGAAAGAGATAGTTAACTATATAGTCTACCTTTGAGATTAAACGCCACGGGAAAGCAATGGTTAGAAATCGCCCTATAAGAGGTTCTATACCTTCCTAGCTAATAGGTTAAGAAAGCCGCAACTAGCGCACCTAAAAGCCTACAGCTATAGGGCGTATACGATGACGTTAGACGCCTAGCTAAAGAAGAAAAGGCTAAGCAAGCTAGATCCGCAAGCCCATATTAGCTACCTTATTGGCTATAACTCTACTAATATCTACAGGATCTGGATTCTATATAAAGATATCATCATCTCTACTAGGGACGTTATCTTTAACGAGAAGACGTTCTTTAACAGTAAGTAAATGGACATCTTAAAGGACCTATACGCTAAGTTAGATACGCTAATTAAGAAGATTTAACTCCCTAATACCCTAATTAAGAATAAGGTCCTTCTAGAAGATAATAAAGAAGTATTTAAACCGTTAATTTAAGAGGAAGACAACGACGTTAATAAGCCAGTTTAAACCTTTAATAAGTTAGTAGATCTTAAGCTTGCAAGAGCTCTTAAAGATACATATTATACGCCACCTCTAATAAAAGAAGATGAAGAATCTCTATATACCTTTTACGTCAAGTATCCTACAAAGTTAGATGTATAAGGTACTAATTAGGACATCGTCAGCTAAGTAGGAGATGGGTTTTACACTTAGGGGGTGTTTAACAACTCTATTAAGGACTCATTTAAGGAAGCCTGTAATAACAGGTTTAAAGACTTTATTACTAAAAGAATTACGTCAGCCTATTATAGCGCCTTTTTAGCAGGAAGGAAGTTTAACCTTAATAGTTAACTTAACAACAGCAAGCTAAAATTAGGCAGAATACGCGATATTAGATTATATAGGAAGAACTTACCTTCGCTACCTTAGTTAATCCGCGACCTTAATACGCATCCTCTTTAAGATTAGTTCTAAGAAGCTTAACGAGCTTACCTCTAATCCTATTATTAAATAAGGTCGTTTTAAGAAACAGATAAGAAGTATATAAAGGGATAGCAGGTCCTTAGCTCAATATAGGTGTTCATCTATAAGATAGATAAGTATGGATTTCTCCAGAAATGCAAGGCACAATTAATAGTCTGCGGAAATTAATAGGCCCCAGAAGACCTACCTATAAGAGCTACTATATTAGCTAGTATAACCTTCCAAACACTTATGGCGATCACCACAAAATTCAACCTGGAGACGACACAGATAGATGCAGTTAATGCGTTTATCTATTGCGATCTCAACAAGGTCGTCTATATAAAGCTACTACTAGGGTTTAATAAAGGAAAGACAGATAAAGTACTGCGCTTAAGAAAAGCCCTATATAGACTATAACGATCACCACTATTATAGTAGAAGAATCTCACAAGCTTATTAAACAAATTGGGTTTTAAAGAGGTACCTTAAGAGCCGTATATTATGCTAAAAGGTGGAATAGTCATCTTCTTCTATATTAACAATATTGTCTTCTACTACTAAAAAACAGATAAGAAGAAAGCTTAAGAAGCAATTAAGGAGCTAAACAAGGAATACTAGATAAGTACCCTTAGCAAACTAAAATGGTTCTTAGGAATCTACATGCTACGCAATTATAGCTAGAGGCTCCTATGGCTATCCCAGGAAGCCTATATCAAGAAAATAGCTAATTAGTATAAGATAGATCTTATAGGGCATCTTCCAGACACTCTTATAACAGAATCTGAACTCCTCCCTACTAATTACCAATTAATCTGTCTAACGTGTCTGTCCCCTAATATAGACCTATTAGTCCGCCCTATATCCCTACTAGCCTCTACGATGCTATATTAGAGAAAATTGGGTTTAGTACTCTATACAGCCACTATAACGCGTCTAGATATTGCGTTTGCAGTATTAAGGCTAATAAGGTTTAATCAGGACCCAAGCTAAGAGCATTATTAAGTAGTAAATAGAGTTATCTAATACCTATATAGCACGAGAAGCAGAGCAATCTGCTATAAAGGAGATAAGAAAGGAATAAACAGTAGAGGGAGAGACAAAGGAATACGCGACAAAGGACGAGATAATGGAAGAGACAGTAGAGGTAAAGCGCAATTATTTATCTATACCAGCGATGTATTATTCGCGGACAACTCCATCAACAGAAAGAGCTCGCAAGGATATATTATAAAGCTATTCGGGGGGCCAATCACCTAGAGAGCAAACAAGCAGGGTATAGTTATAACGTCAAGCACAGAAGCTGAGTTGTTAGCCCTATTATAAACAGTAAAGGAAGCTATCTTTACCAGTAGGCTGTTTAACGCAATAACGTTACGCCTAAATAAGCCCTTAATTATCAAATGTAATAACACCTAGACGCTCTAACTAATTACAGAAGACATAGCAAAGCTAATTATAAAGCTCCAACATGTTGACATCTATTAATACTAGCTATGTTAGGAATACGCAATAAGACAAGTACGATTTCAATAGACAGCAATAAAGGAGATAATCACCAATAGACTTACAAAGGCCCTGCCCAAGTAGAGGTTTTAAAGTTTCGTTAATATAATCAGGATGGTGGATATCAAGGAGCAGCTAGATAAGGAGAAGCAACTAAAGGACCTAAGGGACGGTATTAGAGCAAGACAAAAGGATTTAGATAAGATTACGGTTCAATTAACTCATTAACGGACACGAGAAGGTGGCTAGCTTTAACCTCAAAGAGCTCAAAGCTAAGGGGGTGTGTTAGATAATCTATATTCTCTAAGGCGTGGGACACGTGCACAAGTCACGTGCACGGGGCACGTGCATTGTAAATCTCTTCATAAAGCCCTAGGGGCCCTAGGTCAAATCATCAACATCAATTAACGATTAAGTCAAGATCATTAATTAATCAACCCATTTAATCAATGAACCCCTCTATCTGAATTATCTGACAGTGTCCCATTCTAGAATAGTTCTGTGTAATTATATTATACGACATGCAGATCTTAAGTCTACTTCTTTAGGAAGGTTTGCAGCTACGGCTATATAGTAATTTACTCTTTATTAAGCTAATTTAGTGTAATCTAGTTTAGGGATTAATCTTTAATCTTACTAATAATCTAACAGGTACGCTCTTTAGTATTATCTTATATTATTAGCATCTTAAAGAAGTTATCTATTTTATAAACCTAATTATCTAACTATTAGGCGTTGGGTCTCTAGCAGAGTTCTAAACTACTAGAGGCCTTAGCTAGTTAGTCTTTACTATATAGATACCTCTCTAAGTCTTCTATACCTCTTTAGGTAGGTACTAGGTATCCCCTAGGAGGCCCTTAGCCTTAGCTAAATTGTAAAAGATTTTATCTAGCTTAGATTAAGCTCTACTAGATCTAGACCTGCCCCTAGAGGTTTCTAATATGTTTATTAGTGGCTCCTTCCCATATAGCTTCTAAGAGCCTTACGGCAGCTTCCCAATATCCTCCTTAAAGAAAATTGGTGTAGGGCTCTTAACTTTCCAAACTTAGGCCTAGGGAAGCTCCAGCTATAGAGGTAGTATTAGTACTAGTAGCTAATACGGGTTTCCCTACAAGGCTTAAGTCTTAAGTTAGTAGTTAGGTTAGATTGCCTAAAGGGGTAAGCCCGCTTAGCTTATAAGCAGTCTATATACCGCTACTATACTAATTATAGGCCAGTAGTCTTCTGGGAGGGTTCTAGTTGGGTCCCTAATTAGGTGTGTTAGTATATTCCTCTGGCATTTCTAGTTTAGGGGAAGATTTTAGGGTTATATCTAGCGCTTAATCTTCTAATTAGCCTAAGTAGGGCCAGAGGGGTTCCGGCTGCTTTCTAGCAGTATTATAACCGTTATAGAGGGTATCTGCGTTTTCCTTAGCGTTGCTAGTAACTATAGGTGTGCAAGAGTCTTTAAGCTCTTAGTGCATCTAGGTATTAGGGCTTATTTGGCCGTCTTACCTAGAGGTTTATATTATCGCAATCTCTTATTATTAGAGGGACCTTCCTACCTTAGCGCGACGGCTGTCTATAAGGTATTTATAGAGTTTCCATTTAGGTTGTCGCGAGATTTTAAGGGAGGATGGTAGATATAAATAAAAGATATAAATAAACAATCTGGTCCTTAAAGCCAGCTACCCTTCCAGGTAGAGTAGGAAGGATTTAAATATAAGGGGACTTTATAGACAGGGGGCTATAAGGACACAATTATGGAACAGAATAGATTAGTAAGAGAGACGAATCCTTAAGGAGGTAAGGCCTCTAGGATTGTGGAGACTATATACTACGGGCATGTGCCTCCGGTACGTAACCGGCGACTATCTAAGGGGCGTCTGGAGGTTGTCCTAAAGGCAACCCGAGGTGTCCGCAATAATATCCCTTACAATAGGAGAGCCCCGTGCTCTTGCATACACCTTGCGTATAGCTTACGTCAGCTACGCGTAGGTATATCACCTCCTTACGCCCTCGACCCTTATAATCGATCGCGTAACGTCTTATAGACTCCCCAAATGCATACATTCTATAGCCATTGCCCTCGTCCCGTGATAATTAGGTAGAGATTGTTTTAATTAATAGAAAAGATATAGCCGTAGTTCTAATTTACTAAAGGAGGCTCTTATAATATGGAATTATCTTAATTACCTAATTTAGTATTATCGTTAATTAGAAGAGGGGAGGAAGTAGTTAGTCTGCAAACTATACGCAGTACTAAATAACGCATAGATTATAAATTAAATAAGGAAGTAGATAAGAAAGTAGAGAAAAAAGCTCTATTGCCTAGCTAACGCGTAAAATATAATATATATTATATTTTATATAGGTAATAAAATAGAAAGCTTTAGTATAGGTTTATAGCGCGTAATGGAGATATTAGAGAAAATGTTTAAGGCTTAGACCCCTAGAACTTAGTTACCTCCTAAACTTAAATAGGTTTCTTATATAAAATACTAGTTTTCTACCTCTATAAAAACAGTATTAATAATATATTATTAATAATATAAAGTCCTAAACTTAAAGCTTATATATGTTACGGCGCTAGTGGAAAACGGTAGATCTTAGCAGATGTGGATTATAGTAGACGCGAGTTACGTAACTCGAGGACCGTATAAAATATTAAGCGGCGCTGCTATTCTTCTCCTTCCTTTCTTTAGCTTTGGATCCTCATTTATAGACTACCAATTGTACAGGCTTGCGCGTCCCTTATACTATGCTTGTGCCTTAATTAACTAAGTCGCTAATATTATCTAAAACTTAACTACTCTTTCTTCCTAAGAAGGAACTTAAATATATCTATAAAGGACATAGAATAGGACCCTAAGGACATTACTAGGACTATAAGGACAGGACAAACCCCTAAGAACCAAAAGAATATAAACAGAACGCGAAACCTAAGAATAGGACACGCATAGACTAGAACCCCTAGAAAATAAATAAATACTAAAAATTACCTAATACCCCTACCACTATGCCAAGAAATATAGCAGCTGGCAAAGCCGCTATAGGACCCGTAAATACCTCTAATAGTAAAACAGTCGCCGTCTTAACCCCCTAGGAAGAGCTTGCAGCAGCTAATACTAAAATTAAATAGCTTTAAGAGCTGCTTAAAACTAGAGACACCCCTATACCTAATAAGAAGTTATTAGACACCTAGAGACTTGCTATAGTTCTTAAGACCCTAGCCTAACGTACAGTATTAGCATCATTGCGGTCCGCGAAGGTTGCGGACCCCCTATTGCTTATAGACGGAACTAACCCTATATTTAACAATTAGAAGCTTTAACTATAAAATAAGCTTAAAGTTAATATGGACCACTTCCCTACTACCTAAGCTAAAATAGCCTACGTCTTTGGCTGTACTAGTGGGGATATATAGATATATTTACGTCCGCAATACGCCTAGGACTTAGCAGACCCCTTCCTCTCTAAAGAAGAGATAGTTAACTACCTATCTTCTATTTATAAGGACCCCTTTAAGATATAAAACGCCCGCCTTAATTATAAAGCTCTTAATATAAAGACAACGGAGACCTTTTTAGCCTTTTAGACCCGCTTTTTATACCTAGCCGGCTAAGCCTAAATTCCCTATAAAGACCTAATACTAGACCTCTTTAATAAGCTTACCCTAGACCTACAGCGTGCTATACTGCCAGTTTTTACTACTATATAGATATTAAAGGTACTTACGGACTACTGCCTAGCTATTAACTAAGGCCTTTATTAAATTAAGGCATAATCTAAGCGGTATAAAGCTAGAAACTCTCTAAACTAGACTATAAGCACTTTATAAACGGCCTATAACACCCCAGCACGATCTGCAACTCCTATAGCACCAGCTACATAGCCTGCCATTAATTTAGCAGCTAGCTATACAGCTAGTCCTATTATAGGTCTAGTGCACACTTGGCCTACGTACAACAACCCCTATAAATAGGCCCTTAGTAATCAAGGAGCTTGCTTTTTATATAGCCAGAAAGACTACTTTATAAAGAATTGCCAGATAAAGGTAAAAACGGGCAAGGTTCTGTTAATTTAGGAGGACAGTATAGAGTTAAAAAAAAAAGGAACCTTAAAAAAAGACTTCTCTCTAGGGTTAAAAGGGATTAATATATTATATATTAATCTAGGTTAGCTAGTTAGTAGAAGAAGCTACATTATCCCTTATACCTTATTCCGCAATAGATATTAAGTTTTAACCTCTGCTTTGGCTAACTCTAGAGTAAATGCCTTTACCTTAATAGATACCCAGTGTGCTATAAAGCTGGCTAACTTTTTAAATATACCCTTTAAAGAACTGCCCAAACCAATTCCTATTCGCGGGTATAACGGATAGATAGGACCACCTATTATAACTATCCTACGGATTTACCTCCGTGTAGATAAATAAAGGTAGTATAATATCCCCTTTCTTATTACAGACCTAGAAAGCTATAATATAATCTTAGAAAGAAAATGGCTAGCTTATCTAGGCTTATAGCTTAATATATGGAGTAGATGGCTTATCTAGCCTAAAACCCTACCCCCAACACCCTCTTTTATAAAGGAAATCAGCATTACAATAGAAAACCTTATATGGCTATAGATAGACACTATTTACTAGGCTAATACTATGCGTAGGGACTAGGCTTTTAAAAAGAATATATAGCTTAACCCGCAATAGATCTATATACTACACCGCCCCTAGACTACCTATATTATGCTACCTATACTAAAAATTAAAAAAGTTAGTAAAAAGCTAGTGGAGCTCCCTATAGGGAACTTAGACCCTATATAGCTATAAAGAATAGCAAGGAGTATTAGACGCTATACTAAACATATAAACTAAAGGGATAACTTATAGAAGATAGAATAGGAGCTAAAAAAGATTATAAACCCTAGGCTATAAAATACGGCCTAATAATAGTCTATAAAGAAACCTATAGGCCTCCTACTAGTTAATATCTACTATATTAGCGCCGTAGGATTTTACTAGAACTTAGTTTAACCTAATATTATTACCTTTACTACTAGCTTATATGAAATTAATTAAATAATTAAGGAAAAGGAAAATAAGCTTAGTAAATAGGAAGGTAAACTTATAGATAAGGAGCTGGTAGAATAGAAACTACCCTATTAATACTAGAAATTTAAAGACATGTTCTCTAAGGTAGTATTAGATATACTCCCGCCTTACTAACTATATAACTATAAGATTAAGATTAAGCTAAATAAGGAAGACATACTTAGCTATAGCCCCCTTTATTAGCAGTTTACTGCTAAATAATAGGCTATAAAGTAGTACCTTATTAATAACCTAAATAAGGGCTTTATTAAACCTAGTTAAGCCCCTTTTAACTCGCCTATTCTCTTTACTAAAAAGCTAAATAGAGGACTTTATTTTTGCATTAACTACTATAAACTAAATAATATAACCCGCAAGGACTGCTACCTACTGCCCTTACTTAATAAGACTTTAACCTAAATAAGTAGAGCTAAGATCTTTACTAAGCTTAATATCCGTTAGGCCTTTTACTAGATTAGAATAGACCCTAAATTAGAAGATCTTACTATATTTTGGACCTATTACGAAATATATAAATATAAAGTACTTCCTTTTAGACTGACTAATGGACCAGCTACGTACTAGCAATATATAAATAATATACTCTTTAACTACCTTAATAACTTCTATACAGTCTACCTGGATAATATTATAATCTACTCTAAAAATAAGTTAGAATATAAGGAGTATGTCTATAAAGTCCTATAATAGCTCCGCAAGACTGGTCTCCAGGCCAATATTAGGAAATTAGAATTTAGTATTAAGCGTATAAAGTACCTAGGTTTTATTATTAGTATAGATAAAATTAAGGCCAACCTAAAGAAAACAGCTATAATTAACTAGTAGACATCCCTATAGACTATAAAAGGGGTATAATTATTTCTAGGTTTCTATAACTTCTACTAACGCTTTATTAAGAACTATAGTAGAATTGCCTAGCCTCTTAACCGCCTTACTAGGAAAGACCAGCTATTCTACTTTAACGCCGTATATATACAGGCCTTTAATAAGCTTAAAAAACGGCTGGTATTAGCTTCCCTACTTGCCTACTTTAACCTAGAATGGCCCTCAATGCTAGAAACTAATGCCTTAGACGGCGTAATAGCTAGTATTTTCTCCCAAAAGTAACTAAACGGAGAATAGCACCCTATTGCATACTATTTAAAGACTATAATAGATATTAAGCTAAACTACTATATCTATAATAAAGAAATGCTGGCTATTATCTCTAGCTTTTAGTAATAGTATATATAGCTAAAAGGGACCCCTAAGCCCATTAAGGTGGTTTTAGACTATAAGGCCCTAGAATACTTTATAATAACTAAGGCCCTTATAGCCTAGCAGGCATACTAGGTAGATATCCTATTTTAGTTTAACTTCTTAATTATATATAAACTAGGCGCTATAAACCATATAGATGCTTTTATAAGGTGTAAACAGGACCTAGGTAACCAGGTAGCTATAAAGATCTTATTATAGACCTAGATACTACTATAACTAGAGTACTTTAACCCCTAAATACAGGTAGAGCTAAATACGGACCCTTTAGATGTTAAAATATGTCCTATTAACTCTATAGAACTTAACCTTATTAATAAACTACTATAGGTAAACTATACGGCCCCTTCTCTATAGGAGTACTGTAAAAAGGTAAAGGATACTACTAGCCTATAGTCCCTTAAAAACGGACTACTTAAGCACTAGAAATAGCTAGTAGTAGTAAAGAAATAGAATTTATAGATCTGGCTTATTGCTAAAGTATATACCTAGGTCTCTACGGCCTACCCTAGAAAGAATAAAACCTATAAGATTATTAATAACCATTACTACTAGCCTAGAATAGTTATGGATATTAACCACTATATATAAAACTGTAACAACTGCCGTAGGTTTATAATTCCATGGGATAAAACCCTAGGACTATTAAAGCCACTCCTAATACTAAAACACCCCTAGTAGTATATCTTTATAGACTTTTATAAGCTGCCTATAAACCATAATAGATATAATATGGTAATAATCCTAGTTAACTGCTTTAGTAAGCGCCTATTCTTAATCCCCTATTATAAGGATATTAATGCTAAGGAGGTAGCCTAACTATATATCTATTATATCTACTAAATTTACGGACTACTAGATACTATTATATCCAATTATAGGCCGTAGTTTATATTAGCCTTTTAGAATAAGTTTACTTAAATCCTTAGTATTAAGCTAAAGCTTTCCACAGTATACTACCCCTAGACAGACGGTTAGACGGAGATTATAAATTAATACTTAGACTAGAGGCTCTAGCCCTTTATTAATTACTTTTAGAACAACTAGGGTAAACTACTACCCCTAATAAACTATGCCTAGACAACCCTACCCTATAACTCTACGGGATTTGCACCTATTTAGCTAGAAATAGGATACTTACCCTATATAAGCTTTAACTAGGAAAGACCAAAGGGGCCATAGACTATACGCGAAAAACTGTTTTATAAGGAAGCCTAGCAATATGCCAAACGCTTAGAAGAAGTTTAGATAGTAGCCCATATAAATCTAAAAAAGGCCTAGAGATTAATAGAACAGTAGGCAAATAAGCATAGGCGCAAGCCTAACTTTACTATAGATAATAGGGTCTGGGTTATAATAAAAAACTAAAAGACAGAACGGCCTAGCCATAAGCTAGACTATAAGATAGTAGGACCATATAAGATCCTTAATAAAGAAGGTAACTTATATAAGGTTAAGCTCCTAGACTTAATTAAAGTCTATTCTATCTTTTTACTAGATAAGCTATAGAAGGCTATAAATAACCTACTACCTAGATAAAAGAATAAGCCTCCCCTACTAATTTAAGTTAATGGTAATAACAAATAGAAAGTTAATAAAATACTAGCCTATAAACTAGTACAAGAAATGCTATAATACTATATCTAATAAAAAGGCTATAATCTAGACCTAACCTAGTACCCCGCCTAGAACTTTATAGGCTGCCCCTAGAGACTTAAAGAATTATATAACTAATACCCTAATAAACCTAGACCCCTAAAGTACCTTAACAAGTGGATGGAGTGCTAGTATAGTAAAAATAATAGGCTGCCTATTAAGCATAAAGACAAGAATACCCTATAGATATAATATAGACATATAAAGCCTAAGGGCAGGCTTTTTTAGAGGGGAGGGTAATATTACGGCGCTAGTAGAAAACGGTGGATCTTGGCAGATATGGATTATAGTAGACGCGAGTCACGTGACTTAAGGACCGCATAAAATATTAAGCGGCGCTGCTATTCTTCTCCTTCCTTTCTCTAGCTTTGGATCCTCGTTTATAGACTACTAATTGTACAGGCTTGCGCGTCCCTCATGCCGTGCTCGTGCCTTGATTGACCAAGTCGCTAACAATATAGTCCTAAGTCCTCCCTTTCTACGCAGCGGCGTTAACCTTTCTCTAGGCGGTGACGTTAATCTAAAACGGACCAAGAAAGAGCTGGGGGCACCCTTCTCTAGGCGGCGACGTTAATCCAGAACGGACTAAGAAAGAGCTAGGACGAACCTGTATAGGCAGGCTGGAACGGACTTAGATGCAGGTGTTGGTTAAGATGGGAGGATAATAAGTTTGGTTAGTAGGCGGCTAAGGGACGGTAGCTGCGCGGCGTTAAGTTATCATGGGCCCACGCCTACAAGATACGGTCGGCCTGTTATTATAAGAGCGTTACAGGTAACGCGAAGCAGCCAACGGCTATAGGGCGTGGTATATAATGGTAGTAACGGACGACTCTAGGAACCTTACCCCTTTACTAGGCTCTAACTCCTGGTGGACCTGTCTTGGAGAAAGGATCAATACCTTATTAATAACACTGTCTGTATAGCCCGAAAGGACGGATGCGCGTGTCGGTTTATTTAGGCAGGGGTAGGCTATAAGGATAGGCTTATAGAGCAAATTAGGTGCATATAGGTAGGAGCTAGCTTTGTCCACCAGCTGCTGCGTTAACCGTGGCAAGGAACTGGGCAATCAGTTCAGGCAAACTTGCTGTGTATAGTAGTTTTATAATGTATATATATTCTGGCTGGCTAAGACAGACACCAAAATATGTAATACTATTATGCCCCCTACGCACCAACTAAGAAGCTATGCTCTCAGTAGCTGGCACAGAGAACTATAACACACTACTCTTAACATAAAAAGGTCTTAAGGCGGTTACCCGGTGGCTTATTAGCCAAAATATACTAGACCAGTTTCGGGTTGCAAAGGAAATGGTAATAGAAGGCAAAGGGGCGAGCAATAGGCGCCCCCTAATGACTCTACAGTAGTAGAGCAAAGTTTGCGATACTAGCACGTCCGTAGGCTTATTACGGCAGCAGTGGTTCCCAAGGAGATTAAAAAGTAAGGTAGTAGAGCACTATAGGTGACTCGTAGGCGCCTTATAGGCGAGTCCTAAAAGGCGGAGAGATGGATCACGGGGTTTTCTCAAAAGAGTTTTCTCCCTACATGTATATAAGGAGTAGTCCGCGTGGGCCCAATAGGGATCCGAATCGGACGTTAAGCAATGAATAATATATATAGTCCTAAGTAAATTTATAAAATAAAATTTAAAAAAATGTCTTTATGCGCCTAAAATATAAAATAGTTTATTTTATATAGTAAAATAGCCCCTTTAAAAAATATACTATACTATTTTAATAAATTTTTTTAATAATATTTTTTAAAAATATATAGCTATGCAACACCAGATTTTAATTTTTATAGCATTTATATATATAGGCTTTTAAAATATAACGTATATGATGGGGTTATAAAGGTGTCCCTAGTTATAACCGATTTGAAAATCAAAATTTGCCAAACCACTGATTTGGTAGTAAATAATTAGTAAAAGCCACTATAAGTTATTATATCGTTAGTAAGAAGTCTTAAAGCCATAAATATATATATTATAGAGTCTATATATAGTCGATTTTTGATATTTTAGTTAGAGCTGCTGGCGGAAAGTAATTATGAAAACTTCTACCGGGCGCGGGCGCAGGCGTGGGTGCGGAGGCGCTCAGGTAGCAGCACCCAAATTAGTTCGCGCGACAAGTTAGAGCTTCGTGCAGAGCTTTGTGCAGAGCTTCGTGCAGAGCTTCGTGCAGAGCTTCGTGCAGAGCTTCGTGTAGAGCTTCGTGCAGAGCTTCGTATAGAGCTTCGTGCACAAAACACTATGTAGGGACTTGCCCTTTTAGGAGGACTTTACCAAGGGCTTCTTTGGCGCGTTCTAAATCTAATCTAGACTCTAAAATTAAGACTTAATTGTGGTGTTGTAAGTTATACAAGTTACGTGGCGCGCACTTTGATTTTTGCAATGTAGGCGCAAATAAGTTAAACGCACGTAGGCTGTAAAATACGCACCCGTGCTTGCGCGTACGTTAGTATAAAACTGTTAGGGACCTCCATAACGTTATAGGCTTTCGCATAAGGTTCGGCGCTTTTATAAAGACTTGTTGTTGGCTAGGCTGTTAAAGCTGCTTATAGACGATCTTCTGCATCTAGAGCACGCGGCCAGCGACGCATGGCTTTGGTAATATGGAGTTCTATACGAGGGAAGTTGGGAGAAAAGTTAATATTCAAAGCGGCAGTATATTTTAGGCAATAAGTTAGCCTAAATAAGAAGGCGGTAATGTAAATCGGTTATAACTAGGGACACCTTCATAACCCCATTATATACGTTAGCTGTTTTAAAAATCTCCTATATAAAATTTTGGTTTTTTTATATAGGAGATTTTTAAAACAGCTATATTTTAAAAGCCTATATATATAAATGCTATAAAAATTAAAATCTAGTGTCGCATAGCTATATATTTTTTTAAAATAGTATAGTATGTTTTTTAAAGGGGCTATTTTATATTTTAGGCGCATAAAGATATTTTTTTAAATTTTTTTTTTATAAATTTACTTAGGACTATATACCCGTGACGTTTTAGTTTTTGTAAACTTAACCAACACTACCTCGCTAGCTAGGTGGCTGCCAGTATGGTGTAGGAGTTCTCCCCGTTCCATACACGGTCCCACTTAATGCATACCCAAAATACACCAAAACACGTCTTTTTTAAACACTTATAGCTTAACAACAATTATAGATATTTATATAAAAATTTAAATCTGGCTTATTAAATGGTAAATTTATCTTTTTATGATAGGGTCTATAGGAAGTCACGTGTCCCACAGCGCACGGCTTGAAGTCTCTATACAAAGAACTTCAAGCATTAATAACATCATCTAATTGAATTCGAATATGCTAGTTCTCGTTAATTAAAGCTGCTGTTAATTCATTTATTTAGATCTTATTTAACCGTCAAATCTCCTCCCTTAAAGCCTTGAATTTAGGCCGTTGCCGTCGCTTCTCTCCGCCATCCCCTGTCTACTCCTTATGACAAATTCTTTTAAAGACGCTCCTGCATATAGCACATGCTCTTATTCGCGTGTTCTTGATAGCGAAGGCTCGCAGACGCGTCGCCCTTCCATTACTATGGCCCCTACGCCCTCCGCCACAGCTGTAGCTGCAGCTGAAAAGCGCCTACAGGATATTTATAAATAAGAGCTAAAAGACCGCAAGCAGGAGCACGCTTATAAGGCAGCTTTAAACTAGGCTACCCTTAAAGCACTTACTGCTTCTACAGCCCAAGCAAAGTCGGCTATGGAAGAAATATACCAGGCTTAGCTCGCCGCCATTAAGAAGAACCCTACTATAATTAACGCAGTGGAGACTAACTCTGGTAAGTCTTCTCTCCCTTTTACTATAAAGAGCCTAGACTTACTTCTTCCTAGGATCCTAGTCTCTAAAGTTGCTGCAATCTAGAAGGGTATATTTGTTCTAGAGAACCTTGCAAAGTTGCGTAATAACCCGTCTAGAATTAACTCCAATTAGATAGAGTTAACGGCAGATAAAAGAGTTATTGCCTCTAGTAAGGGCTTTAGAAAGGACTTCTTCTCTATAGGTATTTAGCTTAAGGGCTTTACTAACTATAGTATTATCATCCAAACCCTCTAGGCCACATTAACCCCCTTAGCTATTATAATGGCAAAATTCTACTAAGCTATTATAGGCTTCTCCGCACAGTTTATCTGGAATAGTGTTCTTAATTTAGCCCTAGTTATCCACTAGAGAGCTATAAGGCTTAGTTAAACTAACCCTGCTAACTAGGCTATTCCTATTAAACTATAAGCAGCTAATTATAATTTCGCCACCCTACGCCCGGCCCTATTATCCTCCTATAGTGGTTTGTTATTTAAACGCCCTTAGGTAGATATATCTACCTTATCCCTACAGGGTTAGGTATGCGGTAATTAGAATATAGGCCATCCGTGCTTTAAATTGCCATGCTCTTATTAATATCTCTATAAAGCATATGGAGGGAATTACGTTAAGAAAGACTATAAGGGGTCTCCATAATAATTTATACCCCCTTTACGCCCAAACCTAACACTAAGATTTAAGGTATTTACCCTAGGGTATCCACTTTATACTTCGCTGTTGCTATTAAACGCACTAGCCTGGAGGGATAAGCTACTCCTATACCCTGGAGATCTTGGCCCCTTAATTAAGGGTATCCTAATATATGGCGCACGGATTAGAGTTACTATCTTATTCCTAGTATATATATGTTTAAATTAACTCCCATCTAATGCTAACCTAGGGGTAATTACTATAAAAATTACTACTAATCTACCTATTGGCCGTATTACTATTTGTCCACTTAAAGTGATCTGCTACTTCCCCTTAGGACTTATACCTAAGCTAGATAGAACCTTTTGCTATATCTATAATCTCTCTTCGCCTAAGCCTTGCCAAGGTCTTTCCGTTAATGCCGCTATTTTAGAGGCCTACTCTACCCTTACCTATAGCACCGTAGATGACATTCTAGCACTTATCCTCCTTGCTAGGAGAGGGGCCGTTATCCTTAAACGCGATCTTAAAGACGCTTTTTAGAATATCCTAGTTGCTATTACTGACCAACGCCTACTGGGTTTTAAGTGGGAAAAAATAGTATACACTAAATACTGTCTCCCCTTTGGTCTAGCTACTGCGCCCTTCCTTTTTAACCTTTTTGCAGAAGCCCTATATTAGATTCTTAAACACCGCCTTTATTTAATTATCGCTTTCTTCGCGCTAGTTTATTATTTAGATAACTTTATATTTATTTTACGACTAGGCACTAGTAACATACCAATAGTTTATATGCATAACTTTATAATTATACTACTTGGTTTCCTTTCTAACACTATAAAAGACTCCTATAGCATGGTGTCAGATGTACTAGGCTATTAAATTAACACTAACACTTTCTTCTTATCCCTTAGCCCTATTAAATAGATAGTACTATAAAATCTACTTACCTCCTTTATTCTTAGGCCCCAAGTTTCTCTTAAATAGTGCTAGCAATTTAGAGGTAGCCTTACTTGGGCCGTAAAAGTTATCTAGTTAGGGCGATCTTACTTAAGATTACTATGGGACCTTATTACAGCTTTCTCTCTTATAAATCGCCGCACTTTGCCTATTCTGTTGGCGGTAATCTCCGACCTAGCTTAGTAGAGTAAAGCCCTAGCGCTTTAAAATGGGGTTTGCTTCTTTTAGGAGGATATTACTTACCCCTAGATCTATCTCTTTACGGATGCCTTATCTAAATATAGTTACGCCGGCTTCTTCTATAGCTGCCTAGGCTATACCTCCGCCGAGACCTATTCTACTCCTTGTAGTTAATGGCGCCCTTATACTTCTACACTGCTATAAGATAACCTCTTTGCAGTATCTCCTGCCTCTAAGTACCTCCATGCCCATATTAATGTGCTTAAAGTACTCGCTATTACTAACGCATTTGTAAAATGGAGCCCTACCTGGCAATATTTATCTATTTACGCCTATATGGACAATACAGTTGCCCTTGCAGGCCTGTAAAATATAGTGCTTAAAGGCCCTACTAATTTGCTCCTCTAATAAATCTTAGTCTAGGCTGCTGTATTTAATATCCAGTTATAATCTTTCTGGATTTTATCTAAAGATAATATACTAGCTAACGCACTCTTCTGCTTTAACTAGGCTATAGTTAAAAATCTCTATCCTTAGATTAATCTTTCGGTGCTAACAGCTTATCTTTAGGCTTGCTTATTGACCTATTAGGCCTGCCGCCTGCTTTTATTACCTAATTAGGCTAATCTTACTTGGTTTTAAGCCTCTTATAGTATGGCATTAAGCCTAACACCTGCAAGACGTACGCCTTAGGTATAAAGTTATAGGAGTTCTTCTACGCTATAAGGGCTGTGGCGCTATACCCAGCCTAGTTACCTAATTTTATGGAATGGGTAGTATAGAGGATATATAGCAACAGTTCTCCACATATAGGTAGGGTAGCTTTAAAAACCTTACGCTTATACCTTGCCGCGATCCGCTCTATATACATTAACCGCATTCTTCTAGTTATAGTATTTAAGAACGCGTTACTTTATTATATACTAGATAGGGTAACTTCCCTTAACCCTAACCTAAAAGAATCTACCCTAAAGTTGCTAATCTTACGTAGCATCCTCGCTAAGATCGCGACTAGCAGTAACTTGATTCTAGGGGTAAATACCAACGCCGCCTTCTGCCTCGCCTTTGTAGGGTGCCTCTGTATGGGTGAGATCTCCTATACTAATAAGTAACGGTTTAAACCATTATTTACTGCAACTAAAGCTACTTACTTAGACGTATAGTTTAGTCCCTCTAGAGATTACCTTACCTTCTATCTTAAACGGAGCAAGACCGATAAGGATAAGTAGGGTGTTTAAATTATAGTAGCCGTAACCTTTAACGCGGTTTGCCCTATAGTAGTGCTATAAAGGCTTTTTCTTCTGGACCCCCAGGCTCCCTCTATGCCGCTATTTACTGTATCTAGTGGTGCGGCGTTTTCTGCCTTATATGCGCGGAAAACGCTCAAATCAAGACTAAACCTCTATAGTATTTTAGCCGCATAGTATACAGGTCACAGCTTCCGTAGGGGCGCGGCCTAATATGCCCTAGACCATGGCTTCTCTAACAAAGAGGTCCAACGCCTAGGCCGCTAGACGTTAGATACTTTCCGCTTTTATTACTTAACCTTATAGGCTAACGCCTTCTGCCTTTTATAAAGGTTTTAACTAGGTACCCCGCTAGCGTTCTTTTTAACTTAGCCTTACGTGTAAGGCTAATACCTAAAACACATCTCTCTATACACATTTTTCTCCTATTTGGCTGCGGTTACGCTTCGCTCTTCTTAGACTATAGGCTTATAAATTTAGGGCTATTTTTCCTACTTTTTATAGTAAAAACTACTTATAAAAGCTAGAAAACAAGCCCGCCATTTATAGGCCCCTAAGCCGCAGCCACTAATTAAAAAATTAACAAAAAAATGCACGTGTTTAAAGAGATAGATAATAGGTTCTATAGGAAGTCATATATCCCACAGCGCATAGCTTAAAGTCTCTATATAAAGAACTTTAAGCATTAATAACATTATCTAATTAAATTCGAATATGCTAGTTCTTATTAATTAAAGCTACTGTTGATTCACCCGCCTACCTAAGCGTTCGCTTTTTCACCTTATATGTATATATATAGCTTATGCCCTACTTCTTATAAGTACGCATTTTCGCTAGTTGGACCATAGGCTTGCAAATTCAGGGCTATTTTTCCTGCTTTTTATAGTAAAAACTGCTTATAAAAGCTGGAAAACAAGCCCGCCATTTGCAGGCCCCTGAGCCGCAGCCACTAATTAAAAAATTGACAAAAAAATGCACGTGTTCGAAGAGATAGATAATATTTATTTTATAAATCTATAATATATATATACTAAAAATTAAGTTTAAAAAAGTACTTTTTTAAACTTTAGCTATTTTTTTTAATAATAAAATAATAAGCTTATTATATAACTATATATTATGGTTATATATAAATATTATATAAATAAAGATTTAAGGTATATTTAGAACTTTCTAGCTATATTATTAAGTAAGTTATATTAATATTTAATTAAGTTTAGTTTTTAGTATATAAGTTATTAATAAGGCTTTAATATTATAACTAATATAGTTAATATACTTTATTATATTTATAAAATGTTATAAAATGTATATTTAAACTTATTATTATACTTTATAGTATAATATAAAGAAAATAATTTTTGAGTAGAGTAGAAATTAGAAAATACTATATAAAGTATAATAATAAGTTTAAATACACTTTTTATAAATATAATAAAGTGTATTAACTATATAAGTTATAATATTAAAGCCTTATTAATAACTTATATACTAAAAACTAGACTTAATTAAATATTAATATAACTTACTTAATAATATAGCTAGAAAGTTTTAAATATGCCTTAAATCTTTATTTATATAATGTTTATATATAATTATAATATATAGTTATATAATAAGCTTATTATTATTATTATTATTAAAATAGCTAAAGCTTAAAAAAGTACTTTTTTAAACTTAAATTTTAGTATATATATATTATAGATTTATAAAATAAATATTATAAAAAGATAAATTTACCATTTAATAAGCTAGATTTAAATTTTTATATAAATATCTATAATTGTTGTTAAGCTATAAGTATTTAAAAAAGACGTGTTTTGGTGTTTTTTGGTATATTTTAGGTGTGCATTAAGTGGGACCGTGCACAGAACGGGGAGAACTCCTATAGCCTAGCAAGGAACCTAGAAATTTTTAACTAGCAAATTATTAACAAAACTGAAAATTAGTTAAAAAATTTAAAACTTTAATAAAAAATTATAAACTATATAAATAGTATAATTAAACTTACTAGGGCTCTTTATTATTACTATCTTTCTATACCTACTCACTTTTTAAAGTATAGAAATCTAAATTATCTCTCTATTAGAAAATAAATATTTTATCCCTAGAGAGAGTTTAATATTTAAAAAGAGAGTAGGTATAGAGAGATAGAACTCTTTATTATTTCTACTAACTTATATTCTAATAATATATACTAATAATTAATAATTATTATTTATTGCTTAACGTCTGATACGGATCCCTATTAGGCCCATGCGGACTACTCCTTATTTACATATAGGGAGAAAACTCTGCTTAAGAAAACCCTATAATCCATCTCTCTGCCTTTTAGGACTCGCCTACTTAGCGCCTATAAGTCGCCTATAGTGCTCTTCTACCTTACTTTTTAATCTCCTTAGGAACCACTGCTGCTATAACAAGCCTATAAACGCGCTAGTATTATAAACTTTACTCTACTACTATAGAGTTATTAGGGGGCGCCTATTACCCACCCCTTTGCCTTCTATTACTATTTCCTTTATAACCCAAAACTGGTCTAGCACACTTTAGCTAATAAGGCACTAGGTAACCGCCTTAAGACCTTTTTGTATTAAGAGTAGTATATTATAGTTCTCTATACCAGCCATTAAGAGCATTGCTTCTTAGTTGGTGTATAAGGGGCATAACAGTATTATATGTTTGGTGTCTGTTAGCGACTCAGTTAATCGAGGCACAAGCACGGCATAAGGGACGCGCAAGCCTATACAATTGGTAGTCTATAAACAAGGATCCAAAGCTAGAGAAAGGAAGTAGAAGAATAGCAGCGCCGCTTAATATTTTATGCGGTCCTTAAGTCATGTAACTCATATCTATTATAATCCATATTTGCTAAGATCCACCGTTTTCCACTAGCGCCATAACATTACCCCCCCCCCTCCAAAAAAGCCTGCCCTTAGGCTTTATATGTCCATATTATATCCATAGGGTATTCTTGTCTTTATGCTTAATAGGCAGCCTATCGTCTTTACTATACTAGCACTCTATCCACTTGTTAAGGTACTTTAGGGGTCTAGATTTATTAGGGTATTAGTTATAAAATTCTTTAAGTCTCTAGGGGCAGCCTATAAAGTTCTAGGTAGGGTACTAGGTTAGGTCTAGATTATAGCCTTTCTATTAAATATGGTATTATAGCGTTCCTTATACTAGTTTATAGGCTAGTATTTTATTAACTTCCTATTTATTATCACCATTAACTTAAATTGGTAGGGGAGGCTTATTCTTTTATCTAGATAATAGGTTATTTACAGCCTTCCATAGCTTATCCAGTAAAAAGATAGGATAGACTTTAATTAAGTCTAGGAGCTTAACCTTATACAAGTTGCCTTCTTTATTAAGGATCTTATATAGTCCTACTATCTTATAGTCTAGCTTACAGCTAGGCCATTCTATCTTCTAGTTCTTTATTATAACCTAGACCCTATTATCTACAGTAAAGTTAGGCTTACGCCTATGCTTATTTACCTGCTATTCTATTAATCTCTAGGCCTTTTCTAGATTTATATAGGCTACTATCCAAACTTCTTCTAAGCGTTTGGTATATTGCTAGGCTTTCTTATAAAACAGTTTTTCGCATATAGTCTATAGCCCCTCCAGTCTTTCCCAGTTAAAGCTTATATAGGGTAAGTATCCCATTTCTAGCTAAATAGGTGCAAATCCTATAGAGTTATAGGGTAGGGTTGCCTAGGCGTAGTTTATTAGGGGTAGTAGTTCGCCCTAGTTATTCTAGAAGTAGTTAATAAAGGGCTAGAGCCTCTAGTCTAAATATTAATTTATAATCTCCGTCTAGCCATCTATCTAGGGGTGGTATGCTATGGAAAGCTTTAGCTTAATATTAAGGATCTAAGTAAACTTATTCTAGAAGGCTAATATAAACTACGGCCTATAATTGGATATAATAGTATCTAGTAGTCCATAAATTTAGTAGATATAATAGATGTATAGTTAAGCTATCTCCTTAGCATTAATATCCTTATAATAGGGGATTAAGAACAGGCGCTTACTAAAGCAGTTAACTAGGATTATTACCATATTATATCTGTCACGGTTTATAGGCAGCTTATAAAAGTCTATAAAGATATACTACTAGGGGCGTTCTAGTATTAGGAGTGGCTTTAATAGTCCTAGGGTTTTATCCCGTAGAATTATAGACCTATAGCAGTTAATATCTATAACTATTCTAGGCTAGTAGTAACGGTTACTAATAATCTTACGGGTCTTATTCTTTCTAGGGTAGGCTATAGAGACCTAGGTATATACTTTGGCAATAAGCTAGGTCTGTAAATTCTATTTCTTTACTACTACTAGCTATTCCTAGTGCTTAAGCAGTCCGTTTTTAAGGGACTATAGGCTAGTAGCATCCTTTACCTTTTTACAGTACTCCTATAAAGAAGGGGCCATACGGTTTGCCTAGAGTAGTTTATTAATAAGGTTAAGTTCTATAGAGTTAATAGGATATATCTTAGCATCTAAAGGGTCCATATTTAGCTCTGCCTATATCTAGGGGTTAAGGTACTTTGGTTATAGTAGTATCTAGGTCTATAATAAGATCTTTATAGCCGCCTAATTACTTAGGTCCTGTTTACACCTTATAAAAGCATCCACACAGTTTATAGCGCCTAGTCTATATATAATTAAAAAGTTAAACTAAGATAGGATATCCACCTAGCGTACCTGCCGGGCCGTAAGGGCCTTGGTTATTATAAAATATTCTAGGGCCTTATAGTCTAAAACCACCTTAATAGGCTTAGGGGTCCCCTTTAGCTATACACACTATTGCTAAAAGCTAGAGATAATAGCCAGCATTTCTTTATTATAGATGTGGTAGTTTAGCTTAGCATCTATTATAGTCTTTAAATAGTATATAATAGGGTGCTATTCTCCGTTTGGTTACTTTTAAGAGAAAATGCCAGCTATTACGCCATCTAAGGCATTAGTTTCTAGCATTAAGGGCCATTCTAGGTTAAAGTGGGTAAGTAGGGGAGCTAATACCAGCCGTTTTTTAAGTTTATTAAAGGCCTGCATATATACGGCGTTAAAGTAAAATAGCTAGTCTTTCCTAGTAAGGTAGTTAAAAGGCCAGGTAATCCTGCTATAGTTCTTAATAAAGTATTAATAGAAGTTATAGAAACCTAAAAATAATTGCACCCCTTTTATAGTCTATAGGGGTGTCCACTAGTTAATTACAGCTATTTTCTCTAGGTTAGCCTTAATTCTGTTTATACTAATAATAAAACCTAGGTACTTTATACGCTTAATACTAAATTCTAATTTCCTAATATTAGCCTAGAGACTAGCCTCGCGGAGCCGTTATAGGACTTTATAGATATGCTCCTTATATTCTAACTTATTCTTAGAGTAGATTATAATATTATCTAGGTAGGCTATATAGAAGTTATTAAGGTAGTTAAAGAGTATATTATTTATATATCGCTAGTATATAGCCGGTCCGTTAGTCAGTCTAAAAGGAAGTACTTTATATTTATATATTCTATAATAGGTCTAAAATATAGTAAGATTTTTTAATCTAGGGTTTATCCTAATCCGGTAAAAGGCCTAACGGATATTAAGCTTAGTAAAGATCTTAGCTCTACTTATTTAGGTTAAAGTCTTATTAAGTAAAGGCAGTAGGTAGTGGTCCTTGCGGGTTATGTTATTTAGTTTATAGTAGTTAATACAGAAACAAAGTCCTCCATTTAGCTTTTTGGCAAAGAGAATAGGCGAGTTAAAAGGGGCTTAACTAGGTTTAATAAAGCCCTTATTTAGGTTATCAATAAGGTACTGCTTTATAGCCTATAATTTAGCAGTAGACTGCTAATAAAGGGGGCTATAGTTAAGTATATCTTCCTTATCTAGCTTAATCTCAATCTTATAGTTATATAGTTGGTGAGGCGGGAGTATATTTAATACTGCCTTAGAGAACATATTCTTAAATTTCTAGTATTAATAGGGTAGTTTCTATTTTACTAGCTTCTTATCTATAAACTTACCTTCCTATTTACTAAGCTTATTTTTCTTTTCCTTAATTATTTAATCAATTTTATATAAGCTAGTGGTAAAGGTAATAGTATTAGGTTAAACTAAGTTCTAGTAAAATCCTACGGCGCCAATATAGTAGATATTAACTAGTGGGAGGCCTATAGGTTTCTTTACGGACTATTATTAGGCCGTATTTTATAGCCTAGGGTTTATAATCTTTCTTAGCTCCTATTCTATTTTCCGCAAGTCATCCCTCTAATCTATATGTTTAGTATAGTATTTAATACTCCTTGCTATTCTTTATGGCTATATAGGGCCTGAGTTCCCTATAGGGAGCTCTACTAGCTTTTTACTAACCTTTTTTATCTCTAGTGCGGGTGGTATAACATAAGTAGTCTAGGGGCGGTATAGTATATAGATCTGTTACGGGTTAAGCTATATATTCTTTTTAAAAGCCTAGTCCCTATATATAGCATTAGCCTAGTAAACAGTGTCTATCTATAGCTATATAAGGTTTTCTATTATAATGCTAATTTCCTTTATAAAAGAGGGTATTAGGGGTAGAGTTTTAGGCCAAATAAGCCGTCTACTCTATACGTTAAGCTATAAGCCTAGATAGGCTAGCCATTTTCTTTTTAAGATTATATTATGGCTTCCTAGGTCCGTAATAAGAAAGGGGATATTATACTACCTTTATCTGTCTATATGGAGGTAAATCTATAAAATAGTTATAATAGGTAGTCCTATCCATCCGTTATACCCATAAATAGGAATTAATTTGGGCAGTTCTTTAAGGGGTGTATTTAAAAGGTTAGCCAGCTTTATAGTATACTAGGTGTCTATTAAGGTAAAGGTATTTACTCTAGAGTTAGCTAAAGCAAAGGTTAAAACTTAATATTTATTACGGAATAAGGTATAAGGGATAGTATAGCTTCTTCTACTAACTAGCTAACCTAGATTAATATATAATATATTAATCCCTTTTAACCTTAAAGAGGAGTCTTCCTCTAGGGTTTCTCTTTTTTTAACTTTATACTATTCTTCTAAATTAACAGAACCTTGCCTATTTTTACCTTTGTCTAGTAATTCTTTGCAAAGTGGTCTTTCTGGCTATATAAGAAGCAAGCTCCTTAATTACTAAGGGCCTATTTACAGGGGTTGTTATATATAGGCTAAGTATACGCCGGACCCGTAGCAGGGCTAGCTACATAGCTAGCTGCTAAATTAACGGCAGGCTATACGGCTAGTGCTATAGGAGTTATAGATCATACTAGGGTGTTATAGGCTATTTATAAAGTACTTATAGTCTAGTTTAGAGAGTTTCTAGCTTTATACCGCTTAGATTGTGCCTTAATTTAATAAAGGCCTTAGTTAATAGCTAGGCAGTAGTCTATAAGTACCTTTAGCATCTATACAGTAGTAAAAACTAGTAGTACGGCGCGCTATAGGTCTAGGGTAAGCTTGTTAAAGAGGTCTAGCATTAGGTCTTTATAGGGAATTTAGGCTTAGCCAGCTAGGTATAGAAAGCGGGTCTAGAAGGCTAAAAAGGTCTCTGTTGTCTTTATATTAAGAGCTTTATAATTAAGGCGGGCGTTCTATGTCTTAAAGGGGTCCTTATAAATAAAAGACAGGTGGTTAACTATCTCTTCTTTAGAGAGGAAGGGGTCTGCCAAGTCCTAGGTGTATTGCGGACGTAGATGCGTTTATACGTCCCTACTAGTACAGCTAAAGACATAGGCCATTTTAGCTTGGGTAGTAGGGAAGTGGTCCGTATTAACTTTAAGCTTATTTTACAGTTAAAGCTTCTAATTATTAAATATAGGGTCAGTTCCGTCTGTAAGCAATAGGGGGTCTGCAACCTTTATAGACCGTAATAATACTAATACTGTACATTAGGCTAGGGTCTTAAGGACTATAGCAAGTCTCTAGGTGTCTAATAACTCCTTACTAGGTATAGGGGTGTCTCTAGTTTTAAGCAGCTCTTAAAGCTATTTAATTTTAGCATTAGCTGCTACGAGCTCTTCCTAGGGGGTTAAAATGGCGACTATTTTACTATTAGAGGTATTTACGGGTCCTACAGCAGCTTTTCCAGCTACTGTATTTCTTGGCATGGTAGTAGGGGTATTAGGTAATTTCTGGTGTTTATTTATTTTTTAGGGGTTTTAGTCCGTGCGTGTCCTATTCTTAGGTTTCGCATTCTATTTATATTCTTTTAGTTCTTAGGGGTCTGTCCTGTCCTTATAGTCCTAGTGATGTCCTTAGGGTCCTATTCTATATCCTTTATAGATATATTTGAGTTCCTTCTTAGGAAGAAAGAGTAGTTGAGCTTTAGATAATATTAGTAACTTAGTTAATTAAGGCACGAGCACGGCATAAGGGACGCGCAAGCCTGTATAATTAGTAGTCTATAAACGAGGATCTAAAGCTAGAGAAAGGAAGGAGAAGAATAGCAGCGCCGCTCGATATTTTATGCGGTCCTTGAGTCACGTGACTCGCGTCTACCATAATCCACGTCTGCCAAGATCCACTGTTTTCCACCAGCGCCGTAACAGTGTCTGTCTTGGCCAGCCATATTTATATCTTAGGCTACCTACTAGGACACCTACCCAGTACAGCCAATCTTTTCGTCCTATTATTCCTGTTCTTAATAGTATTGCTATTATATTTTCTGCCTTTGTTAGGCCTTCTTAGAGCCCTTAAGTATTTACCCCCTATGGCGTTAACCATACTATGGCTTAGGTTCCTCTTGTCTAAGTTAGCCTCTATATCTTTAACTCCTATATATCTCTCCAGCGTTAGTCTAACTAGTGTTATATTACGGTAGATGGTTTCCTAGTATTCTTTTATGCTCTACTTTAGCTTCTTTCTCTCTCTTACTGTTGTCTTTACTAGCCTCTTATATATCTCCCTTCCTCCTTTATATAGGCCTGGGCCCTAATACAGCACTATTCTTCTTTTGCTTTCTTTACCTATTTCTCTAATATATCTTCCCTACTTTAGGGTTGTTAGTTTATTCTCCTATAGGGCACCCTAGGGTCCCTCTATAGTTTATTTAGGCGTGTTTTGATATACTTTATAACATTAAAGTTGCGTTTATTTTACGCCCTTTGCATTACAGCGGCTTTAATATATAGTTATAGGAAGGGAATATTGGCTTCCTTCTTAAGCAGTGCTATAGCTATTTACTTATACCCGCCTATTATACTCTAAAGGCAGGCTATTTGGACCTTTTAGAGTGGTTTAAGGAGTAATTTAGGGGGGCCTTTCTTAGTTTCTCTAATAGCCTAAATACTAGATCTATATGTTATAATTGGCCGGATAACTGCTGTATATAGTAGGCGTAACCTCTAGAAGCATGGGCTCCATATAAAATTAACAATCCTAGATAGTGTAATATACTGTACTTAGCCCTTATAGGCTGCTTATGCCGCATATACGCTCTACTAGAGCTTGCTATCTACCTATACTCCTAATACCCTTAGGCCCTAAACTAGTTAACCCCCAAAGCCTTAGATATGGATTATATACTAAAGATCTACAGATTAGTTACATTTTCTTATAAAATAGATTAGCTGGTATTTCTCTAGTAAGAATTGGACTCTATATTGTCTTACCTATTCTATATAAGTATTATAGGCTTTCTTTAGTATTCTACAGTTCTCTACGGCTGTTGGCCCATATATAATTAGGTTTATATCATTAATAAAGCCTATCCCCTAGGTCGCCCCTTTCTTAAAGGAGTTAAGCAGGTTGCTTATAAAGAAAAGGGAGAGTATAGGTAAAAGGGGTAATCCTTATGGTATTTCTATTATAGCTATAATAGGGGGGCTCTGGTATCTACTAAAGACTAATAATATTTCTTTCTGGCCTATAAACCCTTAGATAAACTGTATAATCTATTCTAGAAAGCCCTTTGCCCTAAGGATATATAGGAGGCGCTTATAAGGTACGTTATTATAGGCACCGCTTATATCTAAGCTAAGTATTAACATAATAAAGTCCCTTCGCATCGCCCATACAGACTTAATAGTGGCAGTAAGTAGTATAAGTGCTAATAGTATTAAGCGGTTCTTTCTTGCCCCCATTTAGCTTTGTAGTAGTAGGGTATGTTCCTTAGCTATATCTACTATATAGTCTACTATTACCCTTTTTAAGATCTTGCTAAGGGTATTTTCTAAGGCAATAGGGCGGTAGCTTTCTAGGGTTAAGTAATCTACTTTACCTTCTTTTTAAAGAATAACCGTCGTTATGGCTCTACTAAGTTATAGGTAGTAGCCTATAGTAAAGTATACTCTAGCTATATCTGTAAGCTAAAGTGCTATAAGTGGTCTACAGGTCTTTAAAGCCTTATTTAAAATCCTATCTAGTCCTAGAGCTATATTGTTTAAAAGGCGGCTAATAGTTTTGGCCATTTCCTCTATTATTATGTCGCTGTTAACCTATAGGCGAGTTACTAGTGTTTTACCTATAATGTTACTAAGGTTAGCTAGCATCGGGAAAATATTCGCAGGATAAGATTTAAGTAGACTTTGGTTTTCGCGTTTCGTGTAATTAATATATAATTTGACCAACTCGACACGCAATTGACTAACTTAATACGCAATTAACCAACTTAACACGCAATTTAACCAACTCAACACGCAATTAACCAACTTGACACGTAATTTAACCAACTTAACACGTAATTAACCAACTTAACACGCAATTTAACTAACTTAATACGCAATTAACCAACTTAATATATTTAAAAGTTAAATAATACGCAGTTAACCTACTTGACAACTTTAAAAGCTAACTATATATTTCTTAACACGCAGTTAACCTACTTGGCAACTTTAAAAGCTAACTGCATATTTCTTAATATGCAGTTAACCTACTTAAAAGTTAAATGACACGCAGTTAACCTACCTAGCAACTTTAAAAGGTAACTATATATTTCTTGACGTGCAATTATATATTTAACTATTATATATTATCTAATATAATCTTATATAATCTTATATAGTCTTATTACTTAGAGGCTCTACACAAGGCTCTGCACGAGGCTTTACACGAAGCTCTATATAAAGCTTGACATAAAGCTCTGCACGAAGCTCTGCACGAAGCTCTGCACGAAGCTCTGCACGAAGCTCTGCATAAAGCTCTGCATAAAGCTCTACACAAAGCTCTGCACGAAGCTCTGCACAAAGCTCTGCACGAAGCTCTGCACGAAGCTCTGCACGAAGCTCTGCACGAAGCTCTACACAAAGCTTTGCATAAGGCTCTACACGAGGCTCTACACGAAGCTCTGCGTACAGAGGCTCTGCACGAAGCTCTGCGCATAGAGGCTCTGCACGAAGCTCTGCGTATAGAGGCTCTGCACGAAGCTCTACGTACAGAGGCTCTGCGCGAAGCTCTGCGTATGGAGGCTCTGCACGAGGCTCTGCACGAGGCTCTGCGCGAAGCTCTGCGTATAGAGGCTCTACGCGAAGCTCTGCATCGGGTCCCCGCTATATTCCCGATAGCGCCCTATATAGCCACCTTATTTTTTACCCTTTCTTCCTTACATCCTCCCTATCTAGGGGGGTACCAGAACGGCAGCCAGTAGAGGACCGTTGCTAGAACTAGACAACTGTCGCCAGAACCAGACGACTGTTGCTAGAACTAGACAACGACCGTTTAAATAACCAGCTAGCAAACACTATAAATAATTTAATTAATTAATTAATTGAATTAAACTAGAGCTTTAATATTAGCCCATTACCAAATTGAATTAAGGCCTTCTAGGGAGGCACCCTAGATAACTACCGTTTGAATGTAATCAGGGCCTTTAATTAGGCTAACTTCTCCCCCAAATTAAATCATACACTAATACAGGCAGGTAGGTAGGTAGGTAGGCAGGTAGGCAGGCAGGTAGAAGACAACCGTCGCCAGAACCAGACAACCGTCGCCAGAACTAGACGACCGTTACCAGAACCAGACAACCGTCGCCAGAGCTAGACAACCGTCGCCAGAGCTAGACAACCGTCGCCAGAACCAGACCACTGTTGCCAGAACTAGACCACCGTTACCAGAACCAGACCACCGTTGCCAGAACTAGACCACCATTACCAGAACTAGACAACCGTTGCCAGAGCTAGACGACCGTTACTAGAACTAGACAACCGTTACCAGAACTAGACGACCGTCGCTAGAGCTAGACAACCATTGCTAGAACTAGACCACCGTTACCAGAACTAGACAACCGTTGCTAGAACTAGACCACTATTACCAGAACCAGACGACCGTCGCTAGAGCTAGACAACCGTCGCTAGAGCTAGACGACCGTTGCTAGAACTAGATGACCAACCGTTACCAGAACCACATAACTGTTGCCAGAGCTAGACAACAACGACTAGCTAGCGAACACTATAAACGATTTAATCGATTGATTGAATTAAGGCAGTATAGATAGGTAGGCACAAACAGGGAGATGCTAACGGGTAGGCAGATGTAGATAGGTAGGTAGATGCAAATAGATAGGTAGATATAGACAGGTAGGCAGATACAGATAGGTAAGTAGATGTAGATAGGTAAGCAGATGTAAATAGGTAAGTAGATACAGATAGGCAAGCAGATGCAGACAGATAAGCAGATACTAACGGGTAGGCAGATATAGACAGGTAGGCAGATATAAATAGGTAGGCAATGCAGACAGGTAGGCGATGTAGGTAGGTAGGTAGATAGGCAGGTAGATAAGTTAATAGGTAGATAGGTAGAAGAGAACCATCGCTATATTATATTAAATTATCTAAAATAATAATATTTATTTTGCTAGCCTTATAAATAGCCTTAAAGTAGCTTTTATTTATTTAAAATATGCTATTAGTATAAAAGAGGTAAATATAATTGTGGTTGCTAAATGCGCAGATTGCTAGCAGGTTACGCGCAGGCTGCGTGTCAAAAAAACACAACATAGGCTAGTCGGTCGAGTTGCCAAATGCCCTCAACTGCGCGCCAATTGCGTCAACCACCAACCATTGAGGCCATTGGTAGGGTACCATATTTTGCCGATAAGAGCTGGTTAGGGGAAAAACCTTTTTATAAGAATCTTTACCTTCTTATTATTGTTATTAGTGGCCTATAATTCCCCTGCTCTTTATAGGGGCGGTAGGTATAGATTTTCTGCTAGGCGCCCTACCTTTTTCTTTACCCATTTTACTATAGTATAGAGGCCCTTATTATGGGGGAGGCTTAGGTTAGAAGTATACTTATTTATAAACTATCTCCAGTTATTCCTTACTTCTTTTTTTAGGGTATTCTTTAACTGGTTTCTTATATCTTTATATTATCTCTTATCTTTAGGGTTATAGCTACTTATATATTTCCTTCTTACTTATTATTAGCTAGTAATAAGAACCGCGTATTATGCAGACTATATATGTCACGCGTAGGGGCTTAGTTATAAGACTAGGCAGTGCTCTTCTAGCCTATTTTTAATTACTGCCTAGATCCTTTTTAGTCTTTAGTTAATTTCCTTAGGGGTAGCTAATAAGCCTCACTTATTTAGTATTAGGTGGATTTCTTCTAGGTCTTAAAGTTGTTATTTAACTATATTAAGGAAACTATCTATCTTAAGCTTCCTTATTATATATCTTTTACTATTTAGTTACGCCTTAATATCCAGATCTAGCTATATCTAGATAGGGATATAGTCTAAGGTAAGTGCCTATTCTTCTTTAGGGTTATACCTTTTAAGTCTCTAGTATAGGCCTTTGTCCATAAATATAAGGTCAATTATACTTCTGGCGGTGCCTTATTGCCATATAATTGCTCCTAGGGGGGTGGCTAGTTTAAGGCCCTAGATGTCTATAGCTCTTAATAGGCACTCTACCTATTATTTAGCAGTAATATAGATACCCCCCTACTATAGGTAGTGGAGGTTTATATCTTCTAATAGAATAGACTCTGTGCCTTTAGTTTCTAGTAGGCTTATTACTAATATAATATTCTCTGTTTATGGGACCCCTTTAACCCTAGAGTTATACACATTAATAATTTATACTAGTCCCCTATATATCTAGATTATTATAACTGTAATATCTAAGTTAACTGCCTACTATAACTATAAGGATAGGCTAATAGCCTTGCTAATTATAAAGCATATATATATAGTTGCTTTTGGTTTATATAGGAGCTAGAATCCTTAGGGGCAGTATATTAATTATATATAGTTATTATAATACGGCTCTTATATAGCAAGGATATAGTATTTCTCTAGGTCTAGACTATCTAGTAGGGGCCTTATAAGATAGTGGTTTATATTACCGTAGTTATACTATATAATAGATAGGTAGCGGACCCCTAGCAAGGGTCCTTTATCTCTCCTTTATTCCTTACTTCTTTTAATTCCACTTTCTCTAGAATTTTTAAAACTTCTGTCTTTTATATCTATACTCTAGTCACTACTTATTTTATATAGAGCTTTTTATTCCCATATCTTATATTCCTACTAGTACTTTTATATCTAAGTCTATTATTATCTCCAGTTCTTCCCCTAATCTTATTAGTCGGCTATATACCCTTTATAGGTCGGCTGCAAATGTTATATTTACCACGTTAAGTTTAATTCTTAATTATCCTGGTCTTAAGCTTACTATAGCTATCTATAGGGGTCTTCCTATAGGGCGTCCTCTCCCTTATATCCCCTATAACCCTTATATCCCTATTTAGTCTAGAAATATCACACAGCGTCGCTTTTAGCCTATTAAGGCTTAAGATGGCTGGCCTAGCCCCTTAGTATTAAAGGTAGGAAACACTAGGAAGGTACCTATATCCCCTTAGCTTATTACCTATTATTTCTATTTATATAACCTAATATGCAGTTATTCCCGCAGCTGTTAAGCCCTTACCTTTTATCTCCTATATTTAATACAGTCTTCTCTCTCCCACGCCTTATATGTGCTTTAGTAGCAGTTTACACATTTTGTTTAGTCTTAATTTAAATAGTGTCTTATATTATAGGGGCCTATATAGTGGCCGTAGCACACCTATGCTGCATATATAGATTGGGTGTGTCCCTATTATACGCAGTAATAGTATTATTCTAGGCGTAGTCTATAGTTATAGAGCCTTATATTATATATAAGGCCATTTATAATTATTCCTTTTTAGATAAAAAGTTTTTATATTCCTGGTATATATGTGCTAATAATAAGAGAGCCATATATTTATCTAGCGTCTCCCTAGCAAGTCTCTAGTAACCCTTATATCCTCTTATTATTCTTATTATATACTTAGTTTACATTTTCCTATTAAAGCTATTAGATTTAGGTAATTCTAAAACCTAGTATAAGATATTCCATTTATTTTACTATTTCCTATATAGTTGCTATATTATCCACCTAGCGTCCCTTTTCTACCCTAAGGCTTAGGGGGACCGCTAGGACTTTAACTAAGTAATCTTTATAGAGCACTTTTATACTAATACGTTCTCCTAGCCTATCCCCTACCCTTATAGCTTATTCCTTTACCTATTAGTCCTTTAAGGTAACTTTAATATCTCCGCTCTTAAGGTATTAGACTATAACAGTGTTATAACCCTCTTTATAAATCTCTATAAGGACTTCTATTTCTAATTATCCCTTAAGCCCCTCTACTTCTTCTATATTTAGTTATATTATAATTATATACCCGGTTATTGTCTTAAGGAGGGTAGGTTCCCTATACTATAGAAGCACAGCTATAGTAGCCTAGGTATAATTCGCCGGTAAAGGGGGGTTATATTTATTTTTAATTTTGCTTAGCCATTAAAGGATTTAATTAAGGGTTTACTAGAAAGGCGCCTAAAGTTTACTAGACTAGCGGAGCCATTCTACTAGCTATATTAATTTATTATAGCTAATAGTTACTCCCCTATAATTCTAGACACTAGACACATCTAATAGGCTTTATATTTTATTAGATGCCTTCTTAATAGAGGTATTTCCGCTTTATAATGTGGTATTTACCTGTCTTTATTATGGAGGGCCATTGTTAGGCATAGTTCTGGCGGTCGCGCGCAAGTGCGAACCACTATCGTTTAACGTGTGCCTCCCCTGCGATGCATGCATCTTAGGGGGATTTTCTGGGAGTTTTTTAGGGTTCTTTTGGTTAGTTTTAGTCTTTTTTGGGCCGGGTGTAGCAAGAGCTCCTTTTTCCTAATAATATATACTATATAGTTTATTATCTTAATTTTAAGGGAATTTTTGTTTTGTTAGCAATCGCTAGTTAAAATCGGCTGGGTTCCTTGCTGGGCTATACACCGTACTAGCAGCCACTTAGCTAGCAAGGTGGTGTTAGTTAAGTTTAGAACTTTATATTATTAATAATATATTACTAATACTGTTTTTAAAGAGATAGAAAACTGGCATTTTATATAGGAAACCTGTCCGAGTTCTAGGGGTAACCAAGTTCCAGGGGTCCGAGCTTATTTACTATGGCTAAGCAAGAGATTCCCATGGGTTTTTTATTGTGGCGTATAATTAACTAACTAGGTTATCTAAATATCCTCAACTTCTACCAAAAGCTTTAACTTATTACCAAATCTTACCGCCAAGACAGCGAGCTGTCAGCTAGCTGCAGTCTTATAGCTGACTGACTGTCACGACTCAGTCAGCTCGCTGGCTGCTTACATTATCAGCCTCTTGGCAGCGAAGCTGACAACGTCGCTGACTCTTGGACACACTGCCTTATTTAAACGCTTATATATTGAGGTTTAGGCTTATCTAAGCCCTGCGACAATTTGCCAGAACGTAATATAGGCATAGTAGCTTATTCTAGGTGGTAAGCCCCAAATTCGTGGGATTCGATTTATTTTTGTAGGCGCACGCCACCGGGTTGACTTTACCCACGAAAAATGCAAAAGCCAACCAGAAGCAAGTGTGCCACCGACCCCTCGGGGCCGTGTACCATCAGAATGGACAAAACCACCGGAAGCGCAAGATCAGGTTCTGTCTATCACCAAGCACCTGCGCCTGTTTCGAGAAGCTTCAAACCTCGAGATAGCCATCTTTGCCTCTTCAGAGTCGCTTCCTGGAATGGGCTACTGAGTATGCAGTGATCTTATTGAACTGGACTGGAGTGGATTTGACCCCCAAATCCACTCCATACGGTGAATAGATGGTGAAGCTCCAGGACTCAAATACGGTTCCAGATCAATCATATACTATAAATAGTAAGTCTTCGCAGAAGGTGAGGAAAAAGGTAAGGAAGGAAGAACGAACTAAATTAACCCTAAATTACAAAGCTTCTAAACAAGAAGCTTCGTGATCTTCTACCTCAATCACCTCCTCAAAGGCAGCATATACGCCCTCATCATGGCTCTCACTCTCGCCCTCATCTAGCTCTATAACCACTAGCTCATCCGGCCCACCTAGCTCCTCCTGAGCTGCCTCCGCTGCTGTATTTGCTGCTGCATTTGCTGTTGCATTTTCTGCTGCTTCCACTACCACCTTTGCGGCTTCCTCTATAGCTTTTTGGTACGCGGCGACTCAATCCTTTAAGGCCTCCTTTAGTAATGCCATTTATGATATAGGATCTCCCTGTGACTATTATTAAACGTACCCTGATGCGGAGGCCCATACCAGTAGCGGAGACACTTATTAGCCCTAATAATATTCACTTATAAGCGAGAGTGACGGTCCTACGTTATATTAAATGTAGTTCTTGCCCTACAGCTTAAACTCACCTTTGTCCTTTATAGCGTCGGCTTTTAAATTAATCGATTTTTGGAGCGAGAATAACGTCGTCAGATGGTGGAGCCTGAGGTGGGCGTACTAAGAGAAATCGTTCTATCGTAGAGGTAGGAAAGTTGAATACAACACCACAACAGTAAGTGTAGATGTAAAGCCGCAATAGCAGAAGCGATAGCAGCAGGGCAGGGTAACGAGGTGCCCTAGATTCTATGGCTAACGCACTACTTATTAGACAGTGCGTCAGTGGCAGATCCTAGAGAGTCGCTAATTAGCTTTATATTGTGCATTGACTCCTCAGCGCTCTATTCCTCCTTAGCCGTAGTTTAAATTGGGTATAGATCTGGAGCTCCAGGAGTCAAATCAACCAAGATCCACTCTAATCCACCAATCAGAAGGCCCAATCCAAATCCACATCGAATTTGGATCCAACCGGAGCTCCAAATAGACCCCAGTCCAATAAGATCACTATGAGTATGTATTTCAGGGAACCACGAATGAAGCCAAACGAACCAGAGGAGCCTGGTAGTTCCGATTACAACAAGAGGCTCTGGCGCCGTGTGCGAAACGAGAAGATCATATCAGAAAACCGGCCACTGAAAGCTAAGGCGGGAAGTAGTCGATGGGACACTGGGATCGCCTTGCTTAATGTTGGCATTCAACCAGTTAAGCTGTGTTACCATCAATTCGAGGGTTATCTGGCAATTGCTGGTGACAGGGGTACCGTATGGTGCGTTGATCCACTTTAACGGTTCTTCAATATTGCTGACAATGACTAATATTTGGGATTGGCAACGACAGGTTCGATTGAACCGCCTTTCCAACGCCAATCCTCTAGGCTCTAGAATCAATGAGATTCGCTACATCAACGAAGATGATCAGGCTCTCCTATTGGCCGGGTCTTCAGACGGTGTCATCAAGATCTACCGCAGTTATGAAGTCCCGTGGAAGATCGAAGTCGTTACAGCATTCCGAGCATTGACAGACCTAATTCCCAGTAACAAGAACGCTAGTCTCGTCCTAGACTAGGAGCAACTGGAACGCTGCCACGGAAATCTGCACAACAGTATGTCTTTCCTTCCCTTCATCTCAACCCATTCCACCCAGTTCATTCCAACAACGATATCAACAGGACATCCCAGCCCGCTCAGGCTCCTGCATCGCATCCCTAACCTCCGATTAAGTCGCCGGTGACATCTTCGCTGCCAGCTTCGGCGACGACGCCATCCGCCTCTTCGACCAACGTCTCAAACCTAGCGTCGCTATGGTCAAATGCTGGCGCTACCACAAGCAATGGATCACAAACATCCATATGCAGCGCGGCGGCATGCGCGAACTCGTCTCTGGTTCCTGGAATGGCGAGATCCGGCTCTGGGACACTCGTATGGATGCGCCGGTTGAATCGATTCAAGCCTTGAATACGCATGCGGGCGCACATGCCCATGCCAGCAACAAAGCCGATGATGGTAAGTGAGGGCTGGTTTACTAACTTTTTTCCACCTGTTCGTGCCCACCTGGTCGACGCCGCCAGGTGGGTCAAATTAAAGCCCAACAGGTGGATTGTAAGCGCCACTAGCAAGCGCTCGTGCAGGGGTGTAGATCGAACAGGTAAGAGCGGTTCGTTTACTAGAGGTAGTCGCCAAGGTTACTGGTGGGCGAAATAGCGGTGGAGCAGGGTTATGTAAGCCGCACGCGGGACGTCCAAAGGCTCTATATAAAACAAGTAGTTAGAGCCTTATAGATATAATCAACCCGTTCTTAATATACGCACCTTTTTTATGGGCGACGACAACGAGCCCACAGAGGCCAGCCCTGTTGACACTGCTGCCAGCGTAGCTCCCCCTGCCCCTGGCCATAGCCATAGCCCAACCGCCACCTTTACCACTACCTCTACTACCACCTCTATACCCAGTATGACGTCCTCTGAAGCTGCCTCTACTACTACCTTACTAATATCGATACCTGCGATAAAGCTGCTGAAGAAGCGAGTAAGGGTGAATACGGCAAAGAAGGATCTTATAGCTACTAGTGCTGGTTCCAAGCCACCTGCCAAAAAGACTCGGAGGAAGAAGGCGGCAGAGGGCGAGGATCCTAGTAAGAAGCCTTAATTAGTATGGCTTAAGGCGTTAAGTAAGGCGTTTCTGGAGTATATAAAGCTATTAGTTACCCAAGGCAAAGAGACCAACGGAGCTATATTTAAAGCCACTAATTACGCTGACGCTATTACCTATATTAAAGTTAAATCGGGCTAGGATCTTACTCTTGATTAGTTAATAAATAAGTACGATTATTAGAAGGCTATATACCGCGAATGGGAAGCGTATATTAAGGCGTATTTAGGGTGGGGCAAATATAAGGTTACTAGCTTGCTATAGACTAATAAGGAAGGCGTTATAAAGGGCTATTTTAATAGCCATATTAAAAGGAGACCTTTTAAAACAAAATGGCCTATTTACTATAAGCAACTAACGGAGCTACTTACTAGTAAAATAGCCCGTGGCGATTATGCCGGCATAATTAAGAAGGCGCTTAATAAGGATTTGGTTTAGAACCGGGGCAATATTAATTTAAATTTATCTAATTATAATAACAAGGATAGTGAGGGCGAGTATAAGGATAGTAAGGATCTAAATATACCACGCGGTATAGTTAAATGGAGCCTATCTAGTACGCCAATCGATGGCTGGAGCCCTACTTCTATACTAGGTATATTAACGCCTTTAACGCCCTTAACGCCTTTACAATCCTCCTTAGTATTCTTATTAATATTATTATCTTCCGTAAGCTAATCTCCCTTGCCTGCGCCTAGCGTGACGGAAAAGAGGGCTTAAAACACTAAGAAAGTAAAGAGGCTAGAGTTAATAAAGCGGTTAATAAAGAACGCGGCCAAGGCTGCCAATTAAAGCCGTCCGTTGAAGATATTAGCGGTAACAGAAGCTTTGAGTAAGAGTATTAGTAAGGCAGCGGCGACGTTTAAATTATTAAAGATGACGCTATTAGCAATGCATAGCTCGCCAATTAAGAAGGCTGTGGGTAGCTTTATTTGTGATTTTAAGTACCTTCCTACCGTTAATCAGCAACTTGTTTTAAAAGGATTTAAGGTTAAAAGTAGGACCTATATCTTTAATTCACTTACCAGTAAAGCTTAAAAAGGGTATATTAAGCAGCTAGTAGTTGATATGAGACGGCAGTAGTTGCATATTAAACAATTAGGGTCCTTTAGTGGAGGATTAGAGGTTGGTGGTAAGTTAGAGGATTAATATAACGTTAATTTTAGCTCTAGTCCTTAAGAGGTATAGGTAAAGTAATTAATCTATAGCTAAATAACCTATCACAACTTTTTTAATAGTGGTATTGCACGTATTTGTGGGTACTTAAATACTATACTTACAGATAAATTATATCTACTGCTTCGGTCTTTGTGAAGATGGGTAATATTACCACTAAAATTAAATATTGTCTTCCTCTAGAACTTCTAGAACTTCTACTTTAACTATACCTAAGCCTTATAGCTAGAACGTCCTAATACTGCTCCTATATTGCATCTGCTATATCCTCCCGCCGCTGGCTTATTACTTGCTTACTAATATTATAAGAAACCGTATAGTTATTAGTATCTAAATTGTCCTTACTTTTATAACCAGACTCGTCCTTATGCGGATCACAGCTGTTCTGGTTTAGAAAGTTATAAACCGCTATTAACGCCTATATAATCTTTACCTGTGTCTTTTAGGTATAGCCTCTGTATTACGGCGCTGGTGGAAAACGGTGGATCTTAGTAGACGTGGATTATGGTAGACATGAGTTACGTGACTTAAGGACCGCATAAAATATCAAGCAGCGCTGCTATTCTTCTCCTTTCTTTCTCTAGCTTTGGATCCTCGTTTATAGACAATCTAATTATATAGGCTTGCGCGTCCTTCTTCCCGTGCTCGTGCCTTAATTAACTGAGTTGCTAACATTATCTAAAGCTCGTCACTACTCTTCTTTCCTAAGAAGGAACTTAAAAATATTTATAAACTACGAACAGAATAAGGACACAGAAAAGGACCTAAAGGACACTAATAGAACAGAACAGGACCCTAAGGATAGGATAGAACTAAAAAAACACAAACAGAACGCGAAACCTAAGAATAGGACACGCATAGACTAGAACCCCCAGAAAATAAATAAACACCGGAAATTACCTAATACCCCTACCGCTATGCCAAGAAATATAGTAGCTGGTAAAGCCGCTGTAGGACCCGCAAATACCTCTAATAGTAAAATAGTCGCCGTCTTGACCCCCTAGGAAGAACTCGCAGCAGCTAATGCTGAAATTAAACGGCTTTAAGAGCTGCTTAAAACTAGAAACACCCCTACACCTAGTAAGGAGTTATTAGACACCTATAGACTTGCTATAGTCCTTAAGGCCCTAGCCTAATATACAGTATTAGTATTGTTGCGGTCCGTGAAGGTTACGGACCCCTTGTTGCTTATAGACGGAACTAACCCTACGTTTAACAATTAAAAGCTTTAACTGCAAAACAAGCTTAAAGTTAATATGGACTACTTCCCTACTGCTTAAGCTAAAATGGCCTACGTCTTCGGCCGTACCGGTGGGGACGTATAGATGTATCTATGTCTGCGATATGCCTAGGACTTAGTAGACCCCTTCCTCTCTAGAGAAGAGATAATTGACTACCTATCTTCTATTTATAAGGACCCCTTTAAGATACAGAACGCCTGCCTTAATTACAAAGCCCTTAATATAAAAACGATAGAGACCTTTTTGGCCTTCTAGACCCGCTTTCTGCACCTAGCTGGCTAAGCCTAAATTCCCTATAAAGACCTAATACTAGACCTCTTTAACAAGCTCACCCTAGACCTATAGCGCGCCATACTGCCAGTTTTTACTACTGTATAGACGCTAAAGGTACTTACGGACTACTACCTGGCTATTAATTAAGGCCTCCGTTGAATTAAGGTATAAGCTAAGCGGTATAAAGCCAGAAACTCTTTAAACCAGACTATAAGCGCTATAAGAACGGCCTATAGTGCCCTAGTATAATTAGCAACTCCTATAGCACCAGCCATATAGCCCGCTGTCAACTTAGCAGCTAGCCGCGCAGCTAGCCCTGCCGCGGGTCCGGCGCATGCTTAGCCTATATACAGCAACCCCTATAGACAGGCCCTTAGTAATTAGGGGGCTTACTTCTTATATAGCTAGAAGGACTACTTCGCTAAGGACTGCCTAATAAAGGTAAAAATAGACAAGGTTCTGTTAATACAGGAGGATAGTGTAGAGCCGGAAAAAGAGGAACCTTAGAGGAAGACTCCTCTCTAGGGTTAAAAGGGATTAATATATTATATATTAATCTAGGTTAGCTAGTTGGTGGAAGAAGCTGCACTATCCCTTATACTTTATTTTGTAATAGATATTAAGTTTTAACCTCTACTTTAGCTGACTTTGGAGCAAATGCCTTTGCCTTAATAGACACTTAGTGCGTTGTAAAGCTAGCCGAATTTTTAAATGCGCCCTTTAAGGAACTGCCTAAACCAGTTCCTATTCGCGGGTATAACAGAAGAATAGGGCCACCTATTATAACTATCTTACGGATCTACCTCCGTGTTAATAGATAAAGGTAGTATAACATCCCCTTTCTTATTATGGACCTGGGAAGCCATGATATAATCTTAGGAAGAAAATAGCTAGCCTATTTAGGCTTACAGCTTAATATACGGAATAGATAGCTTCCCTAGCCTAAATCCCTACCCCTAACCCCTTCCTTTATAAAAGAAATCAGTATTACAATGGAGAACCTTATATGGCCCTAGATTAATACTATCTACCAAACCAATGCTATGCGTAGAGACTAGGCCTTTAAGAAGGATATACAGCTTAATCCGTAATAGATTTGTATACTACGCCGCCCCTAGACTACCTATGTTACGCCACCTATACTAGAGACCTAGGAAATTAGTAGTAACCTAGCCAAGTCCCCCATAGAGAACTTAGGCCCTACGCAGCTATAAAGAAAGGCCAGGAATATAGGACGCTATACTAAACTAATAGACTAGAAGGACAACTTATAGAAAATGGAATATAAGCTAAGGAAGACTATAAACCCTATACTATAAAATACGGCCTAATAAAAGTCTATAAAGAAACCTATGGACCTTCCCCTAGTTAATATCTACTGCATTAGCGCTATAGGATTCTATTGGAACTTGGTTTAACCTAATACCGTTGCCTTTACTACTAGCTTATATAAAATTAATCAAATAATTAAGGAAAAGGAAAGCGAGCTTAGCGGATAGGAAGGCGAGCTTACGGATAAGGAGTTAGTAGAATAGAAACTACCCCATTAACACTAGAAATTTAAGGATGTATTCTTAAAGGTAGTATCTGATATGCTTCCGCCTTACTAACCGTACAACTATAAGATTGAGATTGAGCCAGATAAGGAAAACACCCTTAGCTATAGCCCCTTTTGTCAGCAATCTACTGCTAAATTATAGGCTATAAAGTAATATCTTATTAAGAACCTAGATAAGGGCTTTATTAAGCCTAGTAGTTAAGTCCCTTTCGCCTTACCAATTCTCTTTGTTAAAAAGCTAAACAGAGGACTTTGTTTTTGTATTAACTACTATAAGCTAAACAATATAACCCGCAAGGACCGCTATCCACTACCCCTACTTAATAAGACACTGGCCCGAATAAGTAGAGCTAAAGTTTTTATAAAGCTTAATATCCGCTAGGCCTTTTACCAAATTAGAATAGACCCTGGATCTATAGATCTTACTATATTTCGGACCTATTATGGAACGTATAAATGTAAGGTACTTCCTTTTAGACTAACTAATGGACCAGCTACGTACCAGTAGTATATAAATGATATACTCTTTGACTACCTTAACGACTTCTGTATAGCCTACTTAAATGATATTATGATTTACTCTGAGAATAAGCTAGAACACGAGGAGCACGTCTATAAAGTCCTATAATAGCTCTATAAGACTGGTCTCCAGGCCGATATTAAGAAGTTAAAATTTAGTGTTAAGCGTATAAAGTACCTAGGGTTTATTGTTAGTATAAACGGAATTAAAGCCGACCCAAAGAAAACGGCTATAATTAACTAGTAGACACCCCCACGGACCGTAAAGGGGGTATAATTATTTTTAGGTTTTTGTAACTTCTACCAATGTTTTATTAAGAACTATAGTAGGATCGCCTAGCCTCTTAACCACCTTACTAGGAAAGACCAGCCCTTCTACTTTAACACTATATATATGCAGGCCTTTAATAAGCTTAAAAAATGGCTGGTATTGGCTTCTCTACTCGCCTACTTTAACCTAGAACGGCCCTTAATGCTAGAAACAGATGCCTTAGACAGCGCAATAGCCAGTATTTTTTCCCAGAAGCAACTAGATGGAGAATAGTACCCTATTACATACTATTTAAAGACTATAATAGATGCTAAGCTAAACTACTATATCTATAATAAAGAAATGCTGGCCATTATCTCTAGCTTTTAGCACTGGCGTGCGCAGCTAGAGGGGACCCCTAAGCCTATTAAGGTAGTTTCAGATTATAAGGCCCTAGAATACTTTATAACAACTAAGGCTCTTACGGCCTGATAGGCACGCTAGGCGGATATCCTATCTTAGTTTAACTTCTTAATTATATACAGACTAGGCGCTATAAACCGTGCGGATACTCTTATAAGGCGTAAATAGGACCTAGGTAACCAGATAGCTGTAAAGATCTTATTACGGACCTAGATACTACTATAACCAGAGCACCTTAACCCCTAGATATAGGTAGAACTAAGTATAAACTCCTTAGGCGCTAAAATATATCCTATTAACCCTTTAGGATTTAACCTTATTAACGAATTACTATAGATAAACCGTATAACCTCTTCTCTATAGGAGTACTGTAAGAAGGTAAAGAATGTTACTAGCCCCTAGTCCCTTAAAAACGGATTACTTAAGCATTAGGAACGGCTAGTAGTAGCAAAGGAATAGAACTTATAGACTTGGCTTATTACTAAAGCACATACCTAGGTCTCTATGGCCCACCCTAGAAAGAATAAAACCTATAAAATTATTGGTAACTAATATTACTGGCCCAGAATGGTTATGGACATTAACCGTTATATACGGAACTGCAATAACTACTATAGGTCTATAATTCCGTGAGATAAGACCCTAGGACTATTAAAGCCACTCCTAATACTAAAACGCCCCTGGCAGTATATCTCTATAGACTTTTACAAGCTGCCTATAGACCGTGACGGATATAATATAGTAATAATCCTAGTTAACTATTTTAGTAAGCGCCCGTTCTTAATCCCCTGTTATAAGGATATTAATGCTAAGGAGGTAGCCTAACTATATATCTATTATATCTACCGAATTTACGGACCACCAGATACTATTATATCCGACTATAGGCCGCAGTTTATATTAGCCTTCTGGAATGAGTTTACTTAGATTTTTAGTATTAAGCTAAAGCTTTCTACAGCATACCACCCCTAGACAGACGGTTAGACGGAGATTGTAAATTAATACCTGGACTAGAGACTCCGGCCCTTTGTTAACTACTTTTAGGATAACTAGGGCAAACTACTACCCCTAATAGACTACGCCCAGGCAACCCTACCCTATAACTCTATAGGGTTTGCACCTATCTAGCTAGAAATAGGATATTTACCCTATACTAGCTTTAACTGGAATAGACCAGAAGGCCCACAGACTATACACGAAAAACTATCTTATAAGGAAGCCTAGCAATACGCCAAACGCCTAGAAGAAGCCTGGATGGTAGCCTATAAGAACCTAGAAAAGGCCCAGAAATCAATAAAACAGCAGGCAAATAAGCATAGGCGCGAGCCTGACTTTATAGTGGATGATAGGGTCTAGGTTATAACAAAGAACTAGAAGACAAAACGGCCTAGCTGTAAGCTAGACTATAAGATAGTAGGACCATATAAGATCTTTAATAAAGAAGGTAACTTGTATAAGGTTAAGCTCCTAGACTTAATTAAGGTTTATCCTATCTTTTCGCCAGATAAGCTATAGAAGGCTGCAAATGACCTACTACCTAGACAAAAGAATGAGCCTCCCCTACTAATTTAAGTTAATGGCAATAACAAATAGGAAGTTAATAAAATACTAGCCTATAAACTAGTACAAGGAACGCTACAATACTATATCTAATAAAAAGGCTACAATCTAGACCCAACCTAGTACCCCACCTGGAACTTTATAGGCTGCCCCTAGAAGCTTAAAGAATTCTATAACCAATACCCTAACGAACCTGGACCCCCGAAGTACCTTAACAAGTGGATGGAGTGCTAGTATAGCGAAGACGATAGGCTGCCTATTAAGCATAAAGACAAGAATACCCTACGGACATAATACGGACATACAAAGCCTGAGGGCAGGCTTTTTTGGAGGGGGGGGTAATATTACGGCGCTAGTAGAAAACGGTGGATCTTGGCAGACGTAGATTATAGTAGACGTAAGTCACGTGACTTAAGGACCGCATAAAATATCGAGCGGCGCTGCTATTCTTCTCCTTCCTTTCTCTAGCTTTGGATCCTCGTTTATAGACAATCCAATCGTACAGGCTTGCGCGTCCTTCTTCCCGTGCTCGTGCCTCGATTGACTGAGTTGCTAACACTCTGCGGCCTTTATTAAATATTAAAAAGCGCGCTTTAAGTACACTAAATATACGCTCAATAACATTCCTTAAGGATGTATGGCGTAGGTTAAATAGTTTATACTTATCCTTTGGCCTCTACCTTGTGCTAGCCTACTCTTTTAAATGATATCTAACCTTTTAATATGGTACTAAGACTAAAGGATTATTAGCTGCGTATCTGGCGTCTGCTAAATAGTATTTTTCTAATAGTGTATAGAAGCCTTGATTCTTTATAAAACTAAGTACCTAGCTGTTGTGTGCAGAGCCTTCCCACCCAGGTAAAATATATACGAAGTTTATATTAAAATCGCACACCGTGAGCACGTTCTATAATATCCAGCCCTTCCTATTTCGCCATGCCGATTGCTCAGCTACTGGCACCGAAATAGGCACATGCGAGCCGTCGAGCGCGCCTATACAGTCACCAAAAAAAGGCTATATTTTGTTGTCAGATTCAATCCGTTCGGGTATGCAACTAGGCGGTAGTTTGATGATATCTTTATACAGCTTATATAGAGTATTGAGAACTTTATAAAAAATACTTATATAGGTAAGTTCTGGTCCTCTATAACTTTAAATATTAACTACCTATAGGCTAATTATATAAGTTAAATGTTAAAACTCCCACCTGACCATCCTTATACTTAGCCCCCCCCTATATAGCGCTATAAATATTATCAGCTTCTGCTCCGCCAATATATATTCCTGCGGGCGTAATTTGTATTCATTAACCAGCTGATTAAGCAGCAATTTAAACGTCCTTTAGTCTATATAGGTGAGCGTTTTAATCGCCTTAGGAGGACCGTATAATAGCTCTACTATTATTGCCTTACCGCGCAGAGGATCAAATATCTACTAACGCTTGCTATTTAATATAGGAAGGTTTTTCGCACCTTTAATAAGCATGTGGAACAGCGCTAGCAGCGCATAGAGGCCTGTGTATACTGCTTTAGATATATAAGGCTTTATACTTAAGGTTGGTGAGAATCACATAATCCTTTAAAAAAACATCATAATTGAGGTCGGATTAATTAAACAGGTCGCCTAGGTCGCCTAGGTGGACATATAGGACCCCCCCTTTTAAACAGAGGGTGCAGGTGGGATTCCACCTATTTAATGGCCTAGGTAGGTAAATTCGCGCAGTCTATACTACTTTTGGCTATGTAATCGCGGGAAGCGCAAGGACGTCGAACAGGCCAGGTGGAATATTAATTTCAGCTGCCAAGACGACTTAACAGGTAGAAATCGAACAGGTGAGGTAAACAAAGCAGCTCCTACCTGTTGGATATTTGATCGACCTGGAAATATCGACCTGTTCGTTCCAGGTGGGTTTTTTGGGCGACGAACAGGTGGGCGCGATCAGGTGAAAAAAAGTTAGTAAACCAGCCCTGAGGCGATACGTTACATGAGCACACGCCTGTTTTCGCCGTGGGAAGCGATCATCATTCGGTTAAGACATTTAATGTGAATGGGAACTTTCTGGGGGCTTTTGAGCCGTAAAGCTCGTTCCTGAATGGGACACGCGGGACGCCGATTTCGGCGACGGCGTTCCATCCGCATCGCATGGTGCTTAGGTGTGTGGCGAAGGGGATCAACACGTCAATCTTGTCGGGATTTGATTTGATTGACGATAACCCGACACGGGCTAATTCAGGTCCATTAGTAACAAGGTGGGGAGGGAGAGACGGGAAGATGCGAGAAATCTGGGCGTTCATAATCGAAGATTTGATGGTAGTGCGCTGACTTGGACAAGGTTATTTGTGAAGCATGGTATGGTCGGTCAAAAGGGTAATGTGGGGTGGGACGGCGCCTTCAGATGGAATTCGCATGACAATGCTTGTTTGCTCTAGGCCTTGATAGCGCTGCACTGCGTTTTACTTATCGAGGATCCATGAAGTGGTAGAGGCGCACAATGAGCATCACCTTTATTATTCGGCGATGCCTGTAGTATACAGAATGAATGATCTGATCATGACTTCCATTCTACCAGGCGCTGAAGTGATGTCTCCATGCTGGATCAGCGGTCTCAGCGGTTCTCCCGAGTCCTGGACCTTCCCATAATTCAACGTAGACACGCAGGCACACAAGGCCTTGCTTGAAAGCCAGATACTGCAATCCCGACTGATATTGTCGCCGCACCAGTTTCGCTTAGCTTGTAGTGTGATTCTCTTCGCCTATACCTTCTTCGTCAGAATGAGGGAAAGCAGAAACTTGGGACCACAACTCACTTACCGAGGCGTGGCATAAGGTAGCAGGAGCGTCAGGTTCTGCATCTCAAAGGTAAAGAGATCCATCTTTTCACTCTGTCCATAAATGGCTGAGAGCTTACCCGTGCACATCAGCTGAAACCATAATTAGTAAAGACGTTCGTATAAGGGAATTCAAGAATCTAACCTAAGTGCCATTCTTAAACCAGTAGATGAATTTCAACTTTAGGCTTTCCATATAATGGCAGTTATTCCTAAATAACTCTATTGCACCATCTATAGTGATTTAAACGCTCTTAATACTACTATTAAATTGTATTATAAAGTACTGAGGTAAGGCTGCATAGTAAATCTTAAATTGTTTAGAGTGCTTGTTAAACTTATCCCATACCAAGTGCTTAAAAGCACCTTCTTTAGAGAAGAACTTGGCAATAAAATCTTGCCAGTGTGTTAGAGAATTGGTTGTTTGCTGTATTTGCGGAAATTATTAGTTACTATGACGCCATATTTACGCACCTAAGACTTACGGAGAACTGGCTTAGGTGAGTTACGAAATTTAGTAGTTTTAATATGGACCCTCCAGCTTGCCTGCTCTGCGCCGCTTGTGGCTGGAGCATTACCATCCGTTGAGGAGCTGTCTGTTACGCTAAAACTTGCTGCTGCTGCTGTTGCCTTTGCTGCTGTGCTTGCTGGGAGTTTTGAGGGTGCTGTTGAGAAGACTGTTGTTGAAGGTTTTTGGGCTGACTTTGTGCCTGAGGTTGCTGCTGCTGCTGTTGGGGCTGTTGGGCTTGCTATGGGTTTGGCTGTTGAGCTGGTGAAGCCTGTCCTTCGTGCGCTCCTCCAATCCGCGATGGAGGTCGCAAAGGACCTTGCTGTGGCTGCTGTGTTTGTGCGCCCTGAGGGCCTGGTTAACCTGGATTACTCGATTAGGAAGCGGCGTGCTGCATGGCCGTATGTTGGATCTGTTGCTGTTGCGCAGCATGCTGCTGGGCTTAAGCTTGGGCAGCTTGGTGTTGGTGTTGTTGCATCTGCTGCCGCTGAGCAGCTAGCTGCTGTTGTATATGAGGTGGAAGGACCGGAAATTGGCCCTAATTATTGGCAATAGCAGCCATTTGCTGGGGATTTACGCCATTAGGAAAGCCCATGGCCATGCCATTCTGTTGTTGTTGCTGTTGCATTAGTTGCTGTTGCATTAGCTGCTGCTGCTGTTAACGAAGATTGGCTTGATGCTGTGCATATTGTTACTGCAGCAGTAATGCGGGATTATTTGCAACTAGAAATATATATTAGTCAGGAATTTGGCTTAAAGTTGGTAATAATGTTTATAGAGGACATCTCTAAAAGACTACTGTCGTGATATAAAATGGTGAGAATCTAAAACTTACGAGCTTGCTGCATGTTATGCTGTTATTATTGCTGTTGTTGAAATATATGCGCCTAAGGAGCTAGATGTGACATTGCGTGTGCACTAGGACCTACGCCGGGTTGCATTCCCGCTATTATTGGCCCTGCCTGGCTGACATGTGGTCCATTGGGGCCTGACACACCTGGGTGTATCTACATTGCTTGGTCAAGAGGTTGGCCTGGGTTAGGACCTAGACTAGGTCCCATCGACTAACCATAAGGGATTCCGTGTTGGAGCCCAGCGGGGTAATAAGGATACGCTGCCATCATCTTAACGGCAAAATTCAAAGATCTAACGTCTATAACTCCCTCCGCTACCCTTTTAAATTTTGTTGCCCCGCAGTGTGAAGGATATAATATAATCAGATCTAACGCGCGATGTAAGTAGGAAACTTGCACAGCGCGCGTCCAGAACAGTCTAACTACTCAGTTCTTAAATGGAGTATGAAGTGTACATGCCCGGGTGGAGTTGAAGTGCGGGAGATCGCGATGATAGGCGAACGGATGCAGGCCAAAGTTTGCTGAGGAACGTAAAATAGAACTAGCACAAGCACTAGCACTGGTATGACAGATTTCCCTGGTGATGCCTAAGTAATCTAGTGCTAGCAATAGTTGTAGCAGTCACCATGTTGCTGTCGTTCGGGTCAGAGATGTTTGACGACTGCCCACCAGCAGTGCCGGGGCTGAAATGCGATGGCGAAACCTGATGGGCGAAGTCGCGACCGGCGATGCGCAGCACGGTCAATACAGTGAGAGCAGCTGTACAGCGACCTAATATGGCGCCGAGGGTAGATGTGCGATATCGCGCATTCGTCGGGACGGGCGAAGCGGAAGGTGGAAACGAGTGTAAGCGGGACTACAGGCAATGGAGTCGGGTGGGTGACTAGAGGGCGATGGAGGAGGAATGCGACATGACGAGGAGCGGCGTTTCCTAGGAGGTTGGACGTTGCGGGCGTTGCGGGCGTTTATGGCAGTGGTGGTTGTGGGCCTGTGGTGTCGTGGGTGAAGAGAATGGGCAACTGGGCCTGGCGAATGCCTTGGAAGGGACTGGAGAAAGCAGGCCGAATTACAGGCCTAAAGGGGGCTTTCCATACAGATGGCTGGGTGCAGCTGGGTAAGGTATCTCTGGCCACCTCCTGACGACGACAACACCTTCGGAAGCGCTCCTGAGCCGCCCACCGT
>Ga0307507_10000633_pt1 | contig 76069 bp, 71 predicted proteins | sample 7_EM_MG_FD_207223 | JGI IMG/M metagenome (GOLD analysis project Ga0307507, IMG submission 207223) | Populus trichocarpa ectomycorrhiza microbial communities from riparian zone in the Pacific Northwest, United States - 7_EM | ecosystem: Host-associated > Plants > Roots > Unclassified | place... | reverse complement strand
GCCTTGTTTAAACTATTATTATAATTTGTTTTACAAGGAAAAAGTGAAAATTGTTCCGAAAAATTTAGGTGAATTATTAACAGCTAGAGGATTAGCTTACTGAACTAATGGATGATGGTGGCAAATCTGTATATAATCAAACTATACTACATACTAGAGCATTTAGTAAAGAAGAAATTATATATATTCAATCTGTTTTATCTGAAAATTTGGGTCTAAAAACTAGAATAGAAGAAAAGAAAAAAGACCAATGGGTTAGATATATACCTATTAAACAACAAACAAGACTTAAAGATATCGTGGGACCATATATGCATGAAAGTATGGTCCCACGATATAATAGATTATTCAAGTGGTCCCTATAAACACTTAGTTAGTATAACTAGCCATAGTTAGTGATAATATATTTAACAATCAAAATAGTTTCAAGTTAAATTGAAACCTGGCTTTACCAGGAGAATAAATAGATTCAAATCTTATAACTTACCTTTACAGGAATTACACTTAGCATTTAGAATTTTAATATATCACTAGCGACATCATTGAAAACGATCAACTTCGCGCGTGCGACGAGATCGTCGGTTATATTTTGGATCGTGATCGACTAGTCCAATGATGGGTTCCTGTAATGGTGCTTAATGTATAGTCAGAATCTTTATATTATATCAAATAATATACTAGGGCTTTAAGTAAAACCTACTAGGTATTAAAGTACAAGGGTTAATAATATAAATTATACACTTATATTTATGACCCAAGGTTTGGTTGGAATTTGTTCTTATCTTTTAGTTAATTTCTGATACACTAGAATAGCAGCTAACCAGAGTTCAATTTCTGCATTATTAACTAATAGAGTAGGTGATTGTTTTTTAACTATAGGGATATTTGGAATTTTATGATCTTTTGGTAAAAATACAAAAATGTTTAAAGTTTTTCTGGCCTTTTTTGTTGGAAGGCCGCTAGATTGAGTGAAAAAGAAAAACACTATAATTCTGCCTTATAGACAGGTGAGATGGAATTCTAATTCAGGCTGTTATTTGATTGAAAAAATTAACCCTTTTTATGTAACAGGGTTTTTGGATGCTGAATCTAGTTTTATTGTTAATGTATTTAAACAGAACAATCAAAATTGGACAGCGGTTGCTAGATTCAAGATAAAATTACATTCTATAGATTTACCGTTGTTCTATAAAATACAATCTTTTTTCGGGGGAATTGGTAGAATTACAGTTGATGGCAAATTGGTAACTTTTAGAGTATCCAAGATAGATCATATAATAAATGTAATTATCCCACATTTTGACAAATATCCACTTGAAAGTGCTAAATCAATAGATTTTCAATTATGAAAACAATGTGCAATATTAATTAAAAATAAGAAACATTTAACTGAACATGGTTTACTTAAAATACTTTCATTAAAATCCGCTTTGAATTTAGGTTTATCTGAAACATTAAAAGTAGCTTTCCCTAATATAATTGCAATAGAAAGACCAGCTTACGAAATACAAAATGTGCTTCTAAATCTTTATTGGGTTAGTGGATTTGTTGATGGAGATGGTTCATTTACTGCCTCCATAGAACCAACTACTAATTATGTGAGTCTTCGTTTAACGGTAGGGTTACATCATAGAGAACATAATTTAACTATAAAAATATTAGAATATTTTGGAGTAGGAAGAATTAATTTAAGTTCTAAACAAGAAATGGTGTATTATACTGTAGGTAAAGTTAAAGATTTGACTTGCACAATTATACCTCATTTTTATACTTATACTTTATTAGGAAATAAGTCTAAGAATTATTTAATTTGAAGAGAAATTTTACTTAAAGTAAAATCTAAAGCACATTTGACAAAAGTAGGATCAATTCAAATTAAAGAACTTAGATCAAAACTTAATAAAATATCCGAGGCGGGGGATAATGAAGAAGGAGGGGGTAATAATACCAATGCACCGGGTTCTCTTTCCTTAGATGTGGAGGATAAATACAGTAAAAAATATGTAGGGCTACCCATGGAACAAACCCTTAAAAAGATCAGAATAACTCGTAGGAGTTATTCTACTAAATCTAATAATAACGTTAACTATTTTGTGGACTCAGACAATACTGCAGATAAAAATCAATTATCTCCCTACTTAGCGGGTTTAATCGAGGGAGATGGTCATATAGCTGTGCACGATAAAAATTCTAAATCTAAAAAATTTCGACCTAAAATAATTGTTGTGTTTAATTTAGCCGATAAGCCTTTAGCTGAAAAATTATCTGCTGTATTGAAAGTAGGTAAAGTAATTAGTAAACCAAGTGCAGGACATGTTATTTTACAAATTTTAGCTAAAGAAGAAGTTTTAAAGGTAATTAATTTAATTAATGGTTATATGCGAACACCCAAAATAGAAGCTTTATATAGAGCTATAAATTGAATAAATGAAAACTATAATAGTTCTATAGTTTGTTTAGGTTTAGATGAATCTCCTATTGATAGTAATAGTTGATTGGCAGGTTTTACAGACGCGGATTCAGGAGGATTTTATTTATCTATGACTATAAATAGAAGAAAATCTGTTAGATTTACGACACAGTTTAAATTAAAAATTAGGGAAGTTTACCCTCTTGATAAAGACGGGGAACTAATTGGAAGAGCTTATTTTTCAATATTTAGTAAAATTTGTGAATACTTCAAAACTAGTTTGATATCGAGAATTGAACACTCAGATCATATAAGGTTTTTATTCTTAATAATTGTACATAACCCACATTGTTTAGATATAGTTATGGAGTATTTCGAAAAATTCCCCTTGTTGGGGAAAAAGGCTCCAGATTTTTTATACTGACGGGAGGTTATATTAAAAATTAGAAATAAAGAGCATTTGCAACATAAAGGACTATTAGATATAAAAACCGCTCAGCAAAAGCTGAGCAGATCTGGAGTGAATAAAGTATTATTAGATCGTAATTTAAAATTTTACATATCTGATCTACACTTAGAATCAAAGAGAGGTTTTGCACAACAGCTATAGCAGCGAATAATAAGAGAATATCTAGCTGTACAGATTTGGTAGTTTGAGGGGAAAACCATCTGGAGTAGGTCGGGTCGACAAACTAAAGTAGGGAGAGAAATGGTTAAGTTACCCCCCGCCCCCCCCATTTCAATATTCTATTATTGTAGGATTGGTGTTATCCGATGGATGACTATCTTTTGCGAGTTCCACGAACAAAAATGCAAGATTAGGGTTTAAACACTCTTTATCTCGTTCCAAGTATGTTTGATTTGTATTTAACTCATTGTCTCATTATTGTAGTATTTACCCTTATTTAACAAGAAGTACTAGAGCAGGTAATTTGTATTACGGTTTAGAGTTTTTAACTAGATCAATTCCATGTTTTACTGAGTTACACAATTTATTTTATGTTAATAAGGTTAAAGTAATACCTCAAAATATATATGAGTTATTAACGCCTGTCGCTTTAGCGCATATGATTATGGGAAATGGAGTTTATAAAAGTAAAGGTCTTACTCTTTGTACTGATTATTTTCTTTACCTGATGTTATACGTTTAATGAATGTATTAATTATTCGCTATGAGTTAAAATGTACTTTACATCGGGAGGAAAATCGTTATAGAATACATATTTCTAGAGCTTCTATGGAAAAAGTGGTAAGAATAGTTAAACCACACATGATCCCAAGTATGTACTATAAAGTTGGTTTTGGTATTAAGAGTGCTTTGGCCTAACTTATTTTTCTATTAATTGTTTGCTTTCTAATTAAGCAACCTCTCCCTAATTACACAGGGGCGAGTTTGTTTAATTATATAGTGCAAGTCGCAGTTTCTATTCTCTTCTCTTGTTTTCCGTCCCTACCTCCATCACCCTTTTGGTGATGTAGGGAACTTTGTGTAAAATCTCTCCGTTCCGGAGAAAAAATACAAAGTGAGTACCAAAGGGTGAAAAGGGTAATAGGTATATAAATTATACACTAGAATATATAACTAATCTCATAATGAAAGGTTAACACTGACATATTATGAAAGGGGAGAGAAGAACAATGTATTTTGGTTAAAGCTCCCCATTACCTATTAATTTCTCTATAACTGTGTATGATCGTAAGAAAAATGGAGAAGTTTTAAGAACAAGTGTTCAAACTTTTTTCCGTATAGAATTAAAACAGAACTATTCAAGAGAAGTTACCCAAGATCAAGGTGGTGCTAGTTATTTTAACAAATATTGCTGCGTTTTTACTGTAAATCTGTATACTAGAACTAGACTGGCGGGCTCCGCCTATGGCGGATGGATAAAAATACATCGCTAGTGATTATATAGCGCCTTAATTTTTGTAATATGCTTTAATTAGTTTGCTTAGTTTACATAATAATGCTCTAGATGGGAATAAGATTGATCCTAAATGAATTATATAAAACAAAGCCCAGTATTTATATAAGTAATAATAAAAAAATGTAAATATATTTTGTTTTTGTGCTGGCAAGCAAGCAAGCACGTGATTTTTTTTAGTTGTTTTTGTACTTATTCCCGGGGGCGCTTATTTAAGCGCCCCATAATAAATAAAGTTTAATTTAAATGGAATACTAAGGAAATACAAAAAGGCCAAAATTTAACTAAAGAGATGAAAAATAAAAAAATTAGATTCTTACTTTATAGCAGGTTTTGCTGATGGAGAATATTCATTTTCAGTATCAATTGTAAAAACGGATCAATACAAAGTAGGGTGATACATACGACCCTCAGAATTGAACGATAAAGCGGCAGAGTTAATAAATAAGCTCATTTAACTTCTAAGGGTTTGGAGAACATTCGTAAAATAAAAGATGGAATGAATAGTAAAAGATATCATGTCTCTTAATTTTTAATTTTAAGCAGCCAGTGGACCGTTATCTATTAATAATAATAAATATAAAATATAATCCGCAAATGTTCCGTTTAAGCCGTATAGGGGATAAAGTGTATTATGCTTTTATGGTGGTAGCTCATAACTCTAGAAGTTATGATATAGTCCGTAATTATTTTTATCGTTTCCCTTTATATTCTTCTAAGTATTTAGCTTATAAAGATTGATGCGTATGTCCAATATTTATACAGAGGAAGATCTTTAAGTAAAGACGATTTGGATAAGATTAAAGCAATTAAAGCTCAATTTAACAGTAAGCGTAAGGTGTTTGATTTTTCAAATTTAGATTCTTTAACATTTTAAATATATTGCCGTGGGTGATAGTAATATCGCTCTTATTATATAACTATATGCTGGAAACCCTAAAGTCTTTTTGTAGGATCTTGTGTAAACTCAACCCAAAAGGCGTTGAAGCGTAGACAAACCTTAAACATCAAAAAGAATAGAGCTATTAATAGTGACTTTGCTCTCTCCATCAACTAAAGTTGATGGAGGCAGGGGGAGTTAAGATAGACGAAAATGGACAATCCGCAGGAAACGAAATAAAATTTAGTTATTTTGCTAGGATCCTCAGAGACTATACGTTATACCCCTTATTCAGTACCGGATGAAGATATAGTCCAATTTATAATTGAAAAATTATAAGAAAATTGAATATAGATTATGCTACTGTATTTTCATTAGCTCCCTTTATAAGTGAAAATATTATAACTATAATAGGTATTTGTTTATTAATTGGTGCTATGGCTAAAAGTAGCCAATTTGGTCTAGTGAAGGCCCTAAAAAAACTATGATGTGATTCAGGTTTTTTTTGAACTTTGATATTTGCTGGGAATATTTCAAATGCTTTAGAATCCGTTGGTCTAGTACACTTAACTAATCCGGTAAAATTTCAAAGACAAGGAATTTATCAGCAGGAAATAAATAAATTAGCCGATTCCCCCAAATGGCAGTTTTTAAATCAATTTAACCATAAATTCTTAGAATGATTTATAGGTTTTTCTGAAGGAGATGGATCATTTGTAGTTTCAAAAGGTAAAACTGTTTTTTCTATTCATTTACATCTAGCGGATTTACCATTATTATATGAAATACAAGTTCAATTAAATATGGGAAATATATATTTAAATAAAAATTCCGCTATTTTTATAGTAAAAGCCAAAAAAGATATTAACACTTTAATAGAAATCTTTAATGGTAATATTTTTTTACGCAAACGACAAATCCAATTTGAAAATTGAGTTTTTAACTTCAATAAGAAAAATAAATTCAATATTGAGATTAAATCAAATCAATTTAATCCATCTTTAAATGATAATTGATTAGCGGGATTTATCGATGCGGAGGGCAGTTTTTTAGTTTCAGTTTGTAAAACAAAAATTATTCAACGTTTTGTTTTAGGGCAAAAGGATGCCGAATTAGAATTTTTATATTTAAGTAAATTAATTCAAGGGTACACTGAAAAGCTAAAACAGCATGATCGTATTGTTATAAATTATTTAAAATTAGATACCCTGATTGAGTATTTAAATAGTCATAAATTATATTCAATAAAAGCTAAATCTTTCGAAAAATGAATGGAAATATATAATATTCGCAAAAACAAATCATCTTTAGAACCTTTAGATTATAAACAATTAAAAAAAAAATCGAGTTTTATCAATGCGTTAAGAAAAATATCATCATTTATCTTTTAGTTCCTTGTATTATAATCGCTTTTAATGCCGTACCAACTAATATTTCTATGCTTTTTTTCCTTGGTCTTATTGCTAGCCTGGTTAAAAAACTGTCGGTTCCCAAGCTCAACAAAAAAATGTGAAGGATTTTAATAACATTAAATCTAAATCTATAGCTTCTGAAAATAAGGATAAACCTTATTTTGGATTAAACCAAAATTATGTTTCGCGAAGCCGGCCCCATTGATATCTAATCTTCATTTGTAGTTTCGATTTATAAAAATATAAATAATCAAACAGGCTGACAAGTCGTATGCTTTTTCTCAATTGAATTTCATAAGAGAGAGATAGGTTTATTACGCCTCCGCCGAGATTAAATCATTTTTCTGGTGGGTTTCCACCCCTTTAAATAAATTTGTTACAAATCCTTTTTAAGATTCAAAAAAAGAATTAATCTATTTAGCCTTGTAATAAAAAAATTTCAAAGTTTTTACTAACAGCATATCAGTTACTTATTCAATAATAAACTAGCTATGTTAAGGTATATATAATTATTCTAGATCTTTGTATAGTAATTAATAGGCGAGCTTTTAATATTAATATAAAGCAACCTAATGCTAACTTGGTCTTTATTCTAATCTCTGCTTTAGGCCAGCGAGGGATAATCAATTTTGAATTAATAATACCAACTTTTGTCAAAATTAAATCCAAATTATATCACAGGTTTTATAGACGGCGAGGGTTCATTCTCTATTTATATTTATCAAAGCCCTAGGGTGGCAGGTGATACCTATTTTTAAAATTGAATTACATAAGAAAGATACAGCTTTGTTAAAACAAATACAATTATTTTTTGGAATAGGAAATATTTCAATCAATAAAATTAATGGAAGTGCAAATTATCAAGTCCAATCCTATAAGGATATAACTAATGTTATAATTCCTCATTTTGATAAATACCCTCTAATAACCCAAAAACAAGCTGACTTCTTACTATTTAAATCCGTTATTGAATTAATGAATAAAAAAGAACATTTAACTAGTGAAGGGTTAAATAAAATAGTAAGTATTAAAGCATCTATAAATTTAGGTCTTTCAGATGTATTAAGAGAATCTTTTCCTAATATCACACTTGTCCCTAGACCCAAAGTTGAGGATCAAGAAATTTCGGATCCTCATTGATTAGCAGGATTCATAGAGGGTGAGGGTTGTTTCTTTATTGATATTTTTAAATCTAAAACACACAATATTGGATTTGTTGTTAGGTTAAAATTTATAATTACTCAACATTCTCGGGATCACCTATTAATGAATAGTTTTATAAAATATTTAGGGTGTGGGAACTATAACGAAAGACATTATCAAGGGGTGTCTACTTTTGTTGTAGGAAAATTCTCAGATATTTTAAATATTATTATCCCATTTTTGGATAAATATCCTATACAAGGAAATAAAAGACTAGACTATATGGATTTTTGTAAAGCAGCAAGTTTAATGAAAAGTCAGGCTCACTTGACAAGTGAGGGGCTAGAACAAATTCGACAGATTAAGATTGGTATGAACAGAGCAAGAAAATATGATAATTAATTGGTAGTTAGAATTTTTTGGTTTGGGACGTTTGGATTTCTTCTTGATAAAAGAGGTTTATAAAAACAAAAATAAACCAGCTTTAGAATCAATAGACTATAAACAATTAAAAAAAAGTGCCAGTTTGATAAACTCCTTAAGAAAAATCTCTTAAACAAAATTTAAAAGATGCAAAGCTTTGCATCTTTATTTTTCTGCCTTGCTTCGCTCCTCCCTCTATCCTGGCGAAGTGGCGAAGCCTCGCTACACTAACTTGATTTTTTTTATGACAAAAGTTGTGTAAACAGGGGCCCGGGGAGAGCGAAGAATTACTAATGGTTAATTTACTTTAAAAGATCCTCAGAGACTGAGTTTTAAACTCCTGGGTTAAAAAGAAATAATGATATCTATGCAAAGAGGCGTTCGAATATTTATCGTACTTTTGCGGATCTGATCTGCAAGCGACAGCAAGATATTTCTTATATTTGACTGTGGAGCCTACTTTTTAATCTAGACACTCAAAGTAAATAGTATATATTATTATTTAAAGATATAGTCCAAATTTTTTTTGCTTCACGTTTGGTTGCCTCTTGCAATTTCCCCTTGGAAATGGTTGTAAACGACCAAAGGACAGTAACTTCATAAAAGTTATAGTAAGGTTAGGCCGTAGAACCATACTAATCAGAGGTATAGCAAGGGTTAAACCAAATATATCTCGTACGTATGGAGAATCCAGACACTTCTGGACTTAAAAGCAACTGAGGTGAAAACGGTCAAGATGTTCCGTAGTTAAGACCGTCGGTATTTTAACATATCGCTACAGACTGGGTCACCATGGGGTCACTGAAATGTGGCTGAATGTACAGTCGAAAGCTCTATTTATATGACAGGTGTAATCGGAGTAAAGTGTCCAGGGACAGAGGTATACCTCTTATACACCGTGAGCTTTGGGAAGGTTCAATTCATGTTATTATCTTTACTTTGGAGCTGTGTTATTTTTTGATTTTCCAGTTCTTACTAACTATACCTAATGTAACTTCTTTTCAAGGGCTTATTCTAAAACGAGCTTTTTCTCAGGAGACCGTAGCTCCGGACAACAAGCCTAAAGGTAAGCCTACAAAACCTCAGATTTGAGTTTATGATATTAATTCATTATCTTTAGTAAAAGGGGCTCCGTTTAAAAATAAATCAATATGTGGTTCAACTTTAGGAATAAATCGCCATTCTGTAGCAAATTATTTAGATACGGAGAAAGTATTTAATAATAAATGGATTTTTAGTTCTTCTATTCTAAGTAAAGAGGAATTATCATCTCCAGCTCCTCCAGCCTCATCAGTTCCAAGTTTACCTGAATCTCAAGTACCAGCTTCATCAATTCCTTCACCTAAAAGTTTACCTGAACCTACAGTACCAGACAAAATTTATCCTAATTCAGATACCTGTAAAACTAAAATATTATCTGATAATAAAAATAAATCAGGTATTTATATGTGGAAAAATTCAATAAATGGTAAACGATATATAGGAAGTTCTGAAAATTTAAACAGAAGATTCAAAGAATATTTTAATATTAACTATTTACTTAAAAATAATTCTATGTATATTTGTAATTCTCTGATTAAACATGGTTATTCTAATTTTTCTCTTATTATTCTAGAGTACTGTTCACCTTCTAAGTGTTTAATAAGAGAGAAACATTATTGGGATCTATTTAATCCTGAGTATAATTTAGCTAAGGATCCTACTGCTCCATTTTCTGGGCGTAAACATTCTGATAAAACCAAAACAAAAATGTCTGATGCTCTTACAGGAGAAAATCACCCTAATTATGGTAAAACTCATAGCGATGAAACTAAAACAATAATGTCCGAAGCTAAAAAAGGTAAACCAAGAGTCGAAGGAGCAGGAAAACCCTCTCAAAAGGTAGAAGTGTTTGATAAAAAAACTAATAAAACAACTACTTACAATTCAATTAGTGAAGCAGCTAGAGCCTTAAATCTTTCTAATCACAAAATAATTACTAATTATATTCTACGTAATCAAAAGAAGCTTTATAAAGGTATATATTTTTTTAAAAAAGTATAGAAATAAACAAAGTAGTAGCAAAACTAATATGAACTGTAACGAATGGCCCTAGAGGGTGAATTTCACTTCGGTGCGGGACTCACTCATAACTAAGCGCGTAGGTGGGGCGCTTATATGATTTCCACTTAGTTTCAACAATTTTACAAATTTTAGGAGGGTCATTTCTACTACAGTTAAGGATGCTTTAGTAGGCGACATGTTGGGAGATGGTCATATCTCTAGAGGTGATATTTAAAAATATCCAAATATAAATGCTAGATTGCAGTTTACATTTTCAGTTCAAAATTTACCTTATCTTAGATATTTAAAATTTGTAGTGTATGCATCTATTTGTACTTTAACAGAACCAACTCCTTGGCCAAATCCTGAATTAACAGGAAAAAAGGTCACACAATATTCATTTTCTTCTAAACAATTACCTATGTTTACTGAATTGCATAAAATTTGATACAAGATATTTGATGGAAAATTTGTTAAAGTTTTACCATCAAATATTGAAGAGCTATTAAAACCCATTGGTCTTGCCCATTGAATAATGGGAGACGGATATTGGGATAATGTAAGTTTAAAGCTTTGTACAGACAATTTCACTAAAGAAGAAGTTTTAATATTAGTTAATATTTTGAATAAAAAATTTGATTTGAAAGCTAGCATAAACAAACGCACTAGCGACAACGGAAATGTTTGCTGGAGAATTCGTATTAGTAATTCAAGTATTAATAATTTAAGATCATTAGTAAGTCCTTTCTTTATTCCAGAAATGTTATACAAATTAGGTATAAAGAAAAACGAGATAGGCAAAGATGCTAAATAGGGTTTTCATTAAACTTTACTATATGCGGGAACATCCTTGTAAAAGTTTTGGTCCACTCAAGAGAGATTTCTTGCTAGGAAAAATCCAAAATGAGGGACAATCTGCCGGAAATTACTTAAAAAGTTCCTCAGAGACTATACGTGAAGCATTTATATTAGACAATATATTTAAATACTGATTTATTGGATTTATTGAAGGAAAAGGAGAAAGAAAAAAAATCCCTTTTTGTTTCTCTTTGGGTTGTATTAGATCTGGAGGTCAATATGAATTATTAGAATTTAAAATTACACAATCTAGTGCTGATGCTAAAATTTTGTTTTTTATAAAGAAAAAACTAGGATTCGGTACAGTAAGAGTTCAAGATAAAAAAAATAAAACACATTGCTTTAAAGTAAATAACAAAAATGGTTTAGAAAAAATAATTTCATTACTTAATGGCAACCTTTGTCTAGAAAGTAGAAAAGAGGAATTTAAGTTATGATTATCTGCGTATAATAAAATATACAAACAAGAGATATTATATATTGAAAACTCTAGTAAACCAAGTTTGACAACTTCTTGATTAAGTGGGTTTACCGATGCTATAGGTTGTTTTACCTGTTCAATAGTAGATTCCAAACACGGGAATCTAGTTAAATTGAAATATATTTTGTCTCAAAGAGGGAGTTTTGAAACAATGAATCATTTAGCTAAAATATTAGGAGGTAAAACACATTTAATTGAGAGTAATGAGTATCGAACTGCTGTAAATACAACTAAATTATCAAAAGTAATTCGTTATTTTAAGATATATCCTTTAAAAACTAATAAATCCATAATATATAATAATTGATATAAAATATATAAATTAGTATTTAAAAAAAAGCATTTAACTGATAAAGAGTTAAATACTATAAAAAGACATATAAATAATCTGACTAGATTATACAAACAAATATAAATGAAGATATAGTCCGAACAGCTATTAAGTAGCTGAGTATTTTTAATCAATATATATTAAAAATCAACTTTTGTGTTTGCCTACACCCGTTTCTGCTTTAATACATGCTGCCACGATGGTATGCACTACGAAAGATAATAATATAAATGTAAGTAGTATAAATAAATCATTAGATCCTTATTTCGTTACTGGATACTCAGATGGGGAATCAAGTTTTTCAATACGTCTTAGAAAATCTATTGATTCAAAATGAGGATATAAAATATTGCCTGTATTTTCTATAGGAGCACAGATTAACCCTCATAATAAGATATTATTAGAAAAAGTAAAAGAATTCTTTGGGGGAATAGGTTGAATTAGTGCTAGTGGTAATATGTATCCATACGAAGTCACTTCCTTTAATTCTCTTCAAGTTATTAGAAAACATTTTGAGAAGTACCCACTTGAAACTAGTAAGTCTATACATTTTCTATTATGATGTGAAGTAATTGATCTTCTTCTAAAGAAAGTACATTACACACATGAAGGATTCCTAAAAATTCTTGCAATAAAAGCTGTCTTTCCTAAAGGGTTGTCGGATAATGTTTTAAAAGCACACCCCAATGTAGTACCTATAAATAAACCTGAATTCTTACCTAAAACAAATCTATTAAATCCCCATTGGGTAGCTGGTTTTGTACAGGCAGATGGAACATTTGGTTTAAACTTTATTAAACAGGTAAGGATGAAATTAGGTTTTACTTGCCAACCTCAATTCCGTGTAACTCAGCACGAGCGAGATTTGATGGTGTTAAATAGAATAATTAGTACTATGGGTTGCGGAAACATAGTGAAACCTTCTTCTGGTAGAGATAGATATGATATTTCGGTTGCAAACATTAAGGATATAGCTAGAATAGTTATCCCTTTTTTTGAAAAGTACCGTATATATGGTGCGAAATATTTAGATTTTCAGTCTTTTTGTAAGGGTATCTCTATTATAGAAAACAAAGGACATCTAACTCAACAGGGTTTGGATCAGTTAAAAGATTTGGCATACAGTATGAATACATACAGAAAGTTTTAATGTTTATATTATTTTACAAGTTATTATTTAATTACGTAGGGGTTTGCCGTTGGTTGATGTGAATCAATCAATTATGATATTGCTATTTGCTGGGAAAACTTTATATCAAGTTTATACATATCTTCGCACTGCGTTGTAAGATGTATAATAAAATCTTGTGTATTGTCTTAGGTGAGCTTAAGTCAATAAGAGTTAATCAGCAGGTAACGTTATTAAGCGTAAATAATGGTACCTCAGAGACTGCACGCGATATAACTTTCGGTTTTAATAGTTATTTAAGCCAAAAAGTTCTTCACAAGAAAAAACTAAATAAAAGATTCTTAGAATGATTTATTGGTTTTACTGAAGGAACTGGTTCTTTTGTAGTATTAAAAAATAAAGTATATTTTGATATTAGTTTAAATATAGATAATATCCAAGTTCTTTACTATATAAAAAAACAACTTGGGTTTGGTAAAGTTTTAATAACAAAAAAAGATTCTATTCCTGTAAAAGGAACATTTTATGTTACATCTAAGGATAATTTTTATAGATTAATAACCTTATTTAATGGAAATTTCTGTACATTAAATAAAAAAAAACAATTTAAGACTTGATTAAAAGTATTTAATTATCAATATTCTGATAATATCTTGTTTATAGATAGATTAGTGAAACCAAGTTTAAATACTGGTTGATTAAGTGGGTTTATTGATGCTGTAGGTTCTTTTACTGGTTGATTAAAAGATAGTAACCCTTTACATGATACTTATAAGACTCCTTACTTAACTTTTTATATTGCACAAAAAGAATTTTATATTTTATACATTATTAGTGAATTATTAGTAAATGATAAATATAAAAATATAAAGTATAATAAAGATTTAGATGGTTTAATATTTAGTTGTTCTAACGTTACTAAACTAAAATTAATAATAAATTATTTAAATAGATATAATTTAAAAACTAAAAAGTCTCTTGCCTTTACTAAATGATGTAAAATACATTATATTATAAAAAAAAAAGAACATACTAACTCCGTTGGTTTTAATAAAATATATTTATTAGCAATAGAAGTTAATAAATATATGTCGAATTCTCAATTTTCGCCTATTAAAAGAAGTTAAAGATACAGTCCGATCCTTAGGGAGATTTAAGGTGTGCTATTTTTAGTCCCTCATACTCGTTAGTGGGATAAAATGAAAGAGTAGCCAACGCAAATGAACGGCAGGTGTATATCTTTTAATGCGGGCGTCTCCTTTAATAGAATATAGCAGTACTGTTTTAATATTATGTTTATGAATTGGAGCTATTACAAGTATTTTAAGTTCTCTTATTGGACTTTTCCAACAAGATATTAAAAAGGTTATAGCTTATTCAACTATGAGTCAATTGGCTCAAGAGTGTGTTACTCATTCAATTACATTCAGGTATCAAACTATTTGCGAGAAAATTATTTTAATACCTCACATACTCCTTCAGATGAAAATAGTAGTTATTTATTGTTTATTTTATCTAATGAATATTGTTTCTTTAAATGGAAATAGCTCTACGAATCTATCTATTGAAAGTTCGGAAGCTATAAACTCTGAATGTTCTAATAATATATTAAATCCTTTTTATGTAACTGGGTTTTTCGATGCTGAGAGTTGTTTTTTAATAAATGTACAACCTAGATCATACCTGAAATTAGGTTATAATGTAAGTTTAATGTTTAAGCTTACATTACATTCAAGAGATAAAGTATTATTAGAAAACATTAGAAATTATTTCGGTCAAAGGGGGAATATTACTACCAGAAAAGATGGATCTATTGAATATATAGTTAGTTCTATAAAAGATCTTGAAGTTATCATTAAACATTTTGACGCTTATCCTTTGATCACACAGAAGTGATCAGATTATCAAATATTTAAACAAACGTTTGAATTAATTAAACGAAAAGAACATTTAACTAAGGAAGGTTTAAAAAAAGTATTGTCTTTAAAAGCTTCTTTTAATAAAGGTCTATCAGATGAATTAAAAACTGTTTTTACTGACATTGTTCCTGCTTTAAGACCTCAAATTTCTAATCCTAAAATTCAAGATCCATATTGAATTTCTGGTTTTGTGGACGGTGAAGGATGTTTTTATGTATCATTAACCAATAATTCAACTGGAATAGGTTTAGTGTTTAAAGTAACACAGCATATTAGAGATGCTGACTTATTAAAAGAATTTATTGGTTATTTTAATTGCGGACGTTACAGTATTTGTTCAAAAATGGCAGGAGATTACATTGTTACTAAATTTAGTGATATTAACATAAAAATTATTCCTTTCTTTAATAAATACCCTATATTTGTATTAAAATCGTTAGATTTTTCTGACTTTGAGAAAGTTGCAAAGTTAATTGAAAACAAAGTTCATTTGACTGCAGAAGGATTTGAACAAATTAGACAAATAAAATTAGGTATGAATAGAGGAAGAATGAATAAAGAACAATCTTGTACGCGAATTTCAACTAGTCCATTAAATTGTTCTCAAAAAAGAACATATGTAACAATGTCTGCTTTACCTAAATACACGTGTCAGGGTAATAGGCCTTACTCAATTAAATTAAATAAGTCGGATTTGGCTCTAAATGATAAAAATTTTAATGAATGATTAGCTGGTTTAATAGACGGTGATGGCCTACTTTTTGTTTCTAAAAAAGGTTATGCTAATTTAAAAATTATAATGTCTGAAAAAGATAAATCTGCACTTTATGAAATTAAACATAAATTTGGTGGATCTATTAGAAGCATATCTGGGTCTAAAAAATTGAAATATAAATTACACCATAAAAAAGGTTTAATAAAATTAATTAATAGCGTTAACGGTTTAATTCGAAACCCTTCAAGAATGTTACAATTAAATAAATTATGTGTATTATATAATATAGAATTTAAGGCCCATAAACCTTTAACATACTATAATGGATGATTTAGTGGGTTTGTGGATAGTGATGGTTCTATATTTTTTAATGAACAATCAGATCAATTGGTTTTAAGTGTTACTCAAAAAAATAAATATCTATTAGATCCCCTTATTAGGCTATATTGTGGTAGAATTAAAATTCTTAGTTCTAAAGAAGCGTTTCAATATTCCATTTATAGAAAAAAAGAAATATTAGATTTAATAGATAATTATTTTAAAAAATATCCTCTAAGATCTGCTAAAACCCACAAGATTAATTTAATTAAAAATTTTTATTCTTTTAAAGATTATAAAAATTTAGAGACCAGTCCATCGGATAAAAATAATGAATGGATAAAATTCAAAAATAAATGAGATAAATTATAAACAATTTTACTATTATAAAACTAGGTGGCTTGTTGACTTAGAAGCTGTATTTTTAGCTTCTAGTCACTCCAAGATCCCAGGAGGTAACTTTACTAGTGTTTCATCATAAAGGTTATATTTAATAATTTAAACAAAGTTATTATTATAATCAATTCGCAGATAACCAAAGCTCATGGTTATTTATTTAATAACCATATTAGTTTTAATCTTTTTAATTCACCTCTCATTCATTGATTGTACTATTGCATATTTAAATATGTAACTATGTCAGTAAGGTGAAAGATTAGAATTATAAGTAAGTTAGTAGGAATCTCAGAGGCCATACGTTTGATATTAATCTTTGTTAAATTAAATTTTATTAATTTAACAAAAAAAGCATTTATCTTAATTAAAATTTTCTTTTCATTAATTTTTGACTGAATACTTATTTTATTTTATAATATAATCTATCACATAATAGTTATAATTTTTTATTTTTTAGAAATATTTAATATATATTATTGCACTAGCGATATGCTTTTATCTCCTGCCGATAGTACAAATAAAAATACAACTCTTCAAGTTAATAACTCAGGTAACAATGCTAATACAGGAAATGATAAGGATTTATCATTTAATCAATGATTAGCTGGTTTAATCGACGGTGATGGATATTTTATTTTAACTAAAAAAGGATATAATAGTTGTGAAATCACTATGGATGCTAGAGATAAAAAAGCATTTTATGAAATAAAACATAAATACGGAGGAACTATAAAACAAGTTTCAAATGCTAATGCTTTTAAATATAAATTAAGACATAGAGCAGGTTTAATTTTATTAATAAATGATATAAATGGACTTATAAGAAATCCTACACGGTTATTACAAATGAATAAACTATGTGTTAAATTCAATATAAAATTAAAATATCCTGGTCCTTTAACTTTTAATGATGGATGATTAAGTGGATTTATTGATAGTGACGGATCAGTTTATTTTAATGAAGGATCTGGACAAGTATTTATAGGTTTAACTCAAAAAAATAGATATTTATTAGAACCTTTAATATCAATATATGGAGGTAGAGTAGATATTCTTAGTCCTAAAATAGAAGCATTTAAATTTGTTATTTATAGAAAAGCTGAGTTATTTAACTTAATAGATAATTATTTTAATAAGTATCCTTTAAAAACAGAAAAAATGAATAGAATTAATTTAATAAAACAATTTTATTTACTAAGAGTACATAGAAAAAGTCAAGATATAAACAAATTTAATGAATGAGTTAAATTCAAAGATAGATGAGAAAAATATAAAGATTAATAAAGAAATGGTCCAACTTACATCATTTATTTTTAAATGGTTGTATTGCAATTAGGTATGATGGTTATTGCTGTAGGTTTATCTTCATATAATGTGGCTTTATTCCATTTAATCAACCATGCTTTATTTGTGGAGGGCATGTAAAACTTGGTTATATGCTGGAAATCCAAAAAACTAAAATTCTTAATTTTTAGAAACAAATTTTAGTAATAGTTATATATTTATTTAATTGGACAATCAGCAGGAAACGAATAATATTTAATGATATTTAGTAGAATCCTTAACGATCACACGCCAAGATTATTATTAGTAAAAATTAATAATAATATTATATGATCTATCACCATTGAGAGATGGTGTTGACAAAAAGGGTCGCTGCCTTATTTATCTCATTTTTGTAAACTGGAGATTATAGTAAATTGCAGGGATAAGAGATAATACTGGTAAAATATTGTAGAAAAAAGATAGGAGTCATCAATTTTTTTTTTAATCATGCTTTCTATTCATAAATATCTTTCTAAAAGTAAATAGATTTAAAATAGAAAGGAAAAACATCTTAATAACCAAAATTAGGTCATATTTAACAATATTGGCTGATTGGAAAAGGTAAAAAAGCATAATATGGGCCAAAACATCCGGTGACCCTCTTTCAAAAGATCCTAAAGTACTGATGCAAAAGATCGATCCTCTAGTGAGGTCCACTATGATTATCTAGACGTATAAGTCACAAGAGATTGTGACATACTTAGACGATGTCAATTAGCTAGGGAAATAGGTAATCTAGAGGATATGGAATCTCCCAGACATAGTCTAAAAACGCAGGTATGGTAGCGTATAATAACATTAATTAAACAAAAAACAATGAAAAACAAACAAAAAAAAATACTTTGCGCTTCTTTTGCTTCACACAAGAAAAATAATAATTCGATTGTTCCTTTAGTTCCAGTAAAATTGTGTCCTAATTCAGACACATGTAAAGCTCAAATATTATCTGAAAATACAAATAAATTAGACATTCATCCATCATTTTCTACAATATTGAAAGATAATACTAGAGGTGGTTTATTGTTAAGTAATATTATACAGAATATTTTTGAACAAAACAGATTAGGTTTACCTTTATTTTTAACACCAAAAGGAATAAAAGCCTCGCATGATTTAATTAATATGCTTAATTTATTACCTGTAGATACGCCTGCATAGCTCTAAGTTCAAAGGTGATAATTTCTTATTTGATTATTTAAGTAAGGCATCTAATCTAGTATTTAGGTATAACATGGAGTTAACATTAAAAATTATAAATCCTATTAATGTTTTTGAATTACCTTTAGGTAGTCAAAAAGTAGTAGATGGAGATTGTTCAGGTCTTTATTGTTTTAAGCACAAAAATATTGATAAATATGGTATTGGTTCTGCTTTATCATGTAGGAGTCCCAAAGGGGGGGGGTTTAATAAAAAGTTAAATCTAACCCAAAGAAGATATTATTCTACTAAGAAAGAAGAAAATAATTATATTCCAGAAAATATTTATGAAAATGCTGATATTGACAAAATGCAAATTCTTGACGACAATAAAAATAAAGCAGGTGTTTATCTTTGAATTAATATAGTTGATGGTAAAAAATATATAGGTTCTTCAGAAAATCTGAAGAAAAGATTCAGAGAATATTTTAATGTAAATCATTTAATGCGTAATAAATCCTTATATATCTGTAGTGCTCTACTTAAATACGGTTATTCTAAATTTTCTTTAGAAATTCTTGAGTACTGTGAGCCTGAAAAATGTTTAGAAAGAGAGAAATATTATTTTGATCTATTTAAAGAAAAGAATAAGTATAATATCGCCCTTGATCCTACTGCTTTATTTTCTGGTCGTAAACATTCGGATGAAAGTCGAAAAAAAAAATATCAGATGCTTTAATAGGTTATAAACATTCCGATGAATCTCGTCAGAAGATATCGGATAGCAGGATAGGTTCTAAACATTCTGATAAAACTAAAAAAATAATGTCGGAGGTTAAGAAAAGGAAAGAATCTTACAGAGGAAACTAAAAAAAAATATCTGATGCTAAATTGGGTCAACCAAGACCTGAAGGAGCTGGATCACCCTCTCTAAAAATAGAAGTATTGGATCAAGAGAATAATCAAAAAACTACTTTTAAATCTATTAGTGAAGCAGCAAGAACCTTAAATATTGCCTGTGCGTCCATACGTCGGAACCTAGATACAGGTAAAGTTTTCAATTTTGTTTTCTCTTCCCCCCCGGGGAGTAAATAAAAGTTTTAAATCCTAGTTCAGATGAGTTAGAAAATTTGTCTGTGAAACAACAACATTTTTATCTTAATAATAGGATAGGTAGATATTTAAATATAGAAAGGCCAAACGGTTCTCCTACAGAACTAGGTCATTTTTATTTTGCTAGACATCCCGAATATTTACCAAATTTAATTAAAAAAGCTTCCGGTTTTTTGCTGTTAATACAAAAAACGGTATGGTTCAATACTATGCCAACAACTCACAAGTTGGTAATCGTGGTACAGTTCGACGACATAGAGAAAATAATACTGTCTCAAAGGGTGGAATACGATATATTAATCAAGATGTATTTATTAAATTTTATACTGAAGCAATAGCCAAAGAAGGATTCATATGCCAATTAAATTTGGAACAATCAGTTTTAAAATTCCTCATATATACATTACCTTAGTCTCCAATTATTTGAATAAGGATATTGTTAAATTATGCAGGTCATTTTATATTTTGATTTAGTTAATAAAAAAAAATTAAGTTAAGCAATTTAAGGATTATATAACAATATTACCCCATATCATAAATATTAAGTTTATTTAATGATAGATTATTAAACGAAACTAGCGGCTCATCCTTTATTTTGGGAAGACCCTTTTAATTTAAACTATTATCTTAAATGTAAAATATCCTCTGATACTATCTCCACCATTTGCCCTTAATAGGTAAGGCTTTTGGGAATTTGAATTATTAAATCAAATTTTTAGTGCTTCGCTGGTCTGTTTTTTTTCTTGGCTCCGCCAGTAAAAACAAAAAGCGGAAGGCTGGCTTGAGGCTGAGGTCGTATCAGGGGTAAAAAAATAAAATTATATAAAAAATATAAAATGAGAAAAAACAATAAAAACAATCCTTATCCCCCAGTTCCAGAAAAATCCTATAGTAATTCAGACGCCATGAAAGCTAAAATATTATTAGAAAATAAAAATAAATCAGGGATATATATGTGGAAAAATTTAACAAATGGTAAATGCTATGTAGGTAGTTCAGTGGATTTACGCCATAGATTTTCTAAGTATTTTAATGTTAACCATTTACTTTATGCTAATAACATGTATATTTGCCGTGCTTTACTTAAACATGGTTATGCTAAATTTTCGTTAGACATTCTTGAGTATTGTGAAGCTCAAAAATGTCTGAAAAGAGAGGATTATTATTTAAAACTCTTAAATCCAGAGTATAATACATCGCAAAATGCCAGTGCTCCAATGTCTGGCCTAACCCATTCTGAGGAAGTTCGCAAAAAGATGTCAATTGATCGCACAGGGAAGAAAAATCCTCGGTTTGGTAAGCCAAGAGCTGAAGGAGCAGGAAGCCCTCCTCAAAAAATAGAAGTTACTGATTTACAAGAAAATACTACTATTAATTATGATTCTATTAGTGAAGCTGCAAGAGTCTTAAATCTTCCTAGACATACTACAATCGCCAATTTTTTTGCTCAAAACCAAAAGAAGCCTTATAGAGGTAGATATTTTTTCAGAAAGGTAGATTAATTATTGATTAGTTCCTCAATTGTTCAGACTTTTTATTTAAAAAATAAGTGCTAAAAAAACAAAAATTAAACAGAGCCTCTAATTATTTTTAGCGTGGTGCTTAATTTATCCACCCGTCTTTCTCCTTTTGCTTTTCATTCTAGTTAAAAATCGGAAGCCTTTTTTAAGCAGGGGTTGCAATGGTCCTTAATCTCCTAAGACTTTTTTTTTTGATGCGCGACGTGTGTATCTTCAAAAGCTCTATACCTTTTATCATAATCCAATTGATAAATAATCCTTCTAAATTTTAAGGACCTCTCTTATTTTATCTTTTTAAATTTAGCCGCTTTAGTTTTCGATTTCCGAATCCTCTAACTTATTTCGCTCTTCTCCAGGGGCGAGGAAATGAAAACAAACAGAGCACTATAATAGTTATTCTTTTTGTATCTTATGAAGTGTCTACAAAGCTCTTCTTTTCCTTGGTGCAGGTGCTGTAATTCATGCTGTTAGTGATAACCAAGATCAAATGTTTTTTAGATCTAATACTATCAAACTCCGGGCAATTCCTAAAGCTTAAATTACAGTGAGTAAAAAGGTAACTTTTGAAAATACGAGTTATTAATCATTTCTCTATGGATTTTATCCGATGTAACAATATTTAAGATAATCGAAAGAGCAATGGATCTTCGCGGAACTAAGTTCCTAATTTTTTCTGTGTTCACAGAATTTTTAAGGATAAAAGCGCAACGACTATACGGTAGTAGTGTCTACTCAGGTGTTACGAACCTATTATTTAAATTGAGTAAGATTCTCATAAGAGTAGAATTAAGATAGAGTCTGGCCCCAAACGAAAGTTTGAACAACTATATTCTATATATTTCTCTATATATAAGAGGATTAAATATAGTTTCAATGCGATGAGATAATATCAAGTTGTGAGGATAATTTTGTTAAATTTTACAAAAATTAAATTATATTCAAAAATTAGTACTTTTTTATTTATTACTGTTATTTTTATAAGTAATTTATTTACTTATGCCAACTATGTACTATAATCTAAGTTATGATTATTTTATATTAATTTTAGGGTTTTTCTTATTTATTAGCTTTCTTATTCAAAAAACTAGTATATATTTCTTTACCAATCTCCAATATGGGCTTAAGAGGGGATTTATAACTAATTATAGATATTATAGTTTAATAAATAAAAATAACCATCAATTAAACCCATTATTTGTTACAGGATTTATAAATGGTGAGGGATGTTTTAACATCTGAGTTGCAAAAAGTTCTAGTAATTCTATAGGATGACAAGTTCAAGCTAGATTTATAATTGAAGTTAATATAAAAGATATAGATTTATTATATAAAGTTCAAGCTTTTTTTGGAGGTATAGGTTTAATAACTTCAAAAAAATCTGTAGCAAGATTTGCAATTTATGGTCTTAAAGATATAACTAATGTAATACTTAAACATTTTAATAATTACCCATTACAAAGTGCTAAACAAATAGATTTTACACTATGAAAAGAATGTATAAATTTAATGTTAAGTAAAAAACATTTAACTCAGGAGGGTTTAGAACAAATTATATCTATTAAAGCTGCTATGAATTTTGGAGAATCAGATAAATTAAAATTATCATTCCCTAAAGTAACTCCTATAGAAAAACCTTCAGTAATAGTTAATGATATAGCATTAAATCCTTTCTGAGTTACAGCATTTATAGAAGCTGATGGATCATTTTATGTAAGTATAGATAAAAAAACTAATAAAATGAGACCATGGGCTAGTGTAGGGTTAAATGATAGAGAAAAATTTTTATTAATTAAAATTAATAAATTTTTTGAAGAAATAGGATCAGTTTATGAATCACCAAAATATAATTTTGCGGAATGGAAAGTGTTTAAATTAGCTAACTTTAATAGTTTAATAGTTCATTTTAATAATTATCCTCTACAAGGGTTTAAAGCATATAATTTTTCTATATGGTGTGAAATATTAAAATTACTTAAAAATAAAGAACAATTAACACAAGAAAAAATAGATAAAATAAAAGGTTTAAAAGATAAATTAAACAAATGAACTCCTTAATCTTAATAATAAAAATAAAAAACTAAATAAACCAAGTATTATAATGAATAATAATTTAATTAAGAAATTAAATAAATAACCGTTTAGAAAATATGGAGGGTTACGAGTATTTTTACCTTTAAGTTATTCAGTTATGTTAATAGCTTCACTTAGTTTAGTTGCTTTTCCGTTCATGACTGGATTCTACTCTAAAGATTTTATTCTAGAATCTGCTTTTGGTCAATTTTATTTTTCTAGCATTGTAGTATATTTTATTGCTACTATTGGTGCAATCTTTACTACATTATATTCGGTTAAAGTTTTATATTTAACTTTCCTAGCTAATCCACATGGACCTTTAATAAATTATAAACAAGTTCATGAGGGTGACATTTTTATGACTTTACCTTTAATTATCTTAGCTGTTTTCTCTATATTCTTTGGATATATTACTAAAGATATTTACATTGGACTTGGTTCTTCATTTTTTGCTGATAACAGTTTATTTATTCATCCTTCACATGAAATTATGATTGCCACTGAATTTGCAGTGCTTACTATTTTTAAATTATTACCTTTTATTTCTACTATATTCTTTTCTGTGTTAGCTCTGGTTTTATCTGAATTTTACCCTAATTTACTATTAGCATTTAAATTCACTAGATTTGGATATAATATTTGGGGATTCTTTAACCAACGATTCTTAGTAGAATTATTTTATAATAAGTACATTACTGCCTTTGTATTGAAGTTAGGTGGACAAACAACTAAAATTATTGATAAAGGAGGTATTGAATTAATAGGACCTTTTGGATTAGAAAAAGGATTGCTTAATTTAAGTAAAAATATTGCTAAATTGGATACAGGTGTTATTACATCTTATGCTCTATATATTTTAATAGGCTTAATAATTTATATTTTAATTTATACATTAAGTACTTAAGATACTTTTGGCGGTGGTTTCATTGGTGACATTGGCGCTTTTCTTTCCATGCTTCCTTTCTGGGTTTATCGATAAGGTAAACCTAACCCAAGTAGGATTTATACCCTCCGAAATCTATTAATTAAATTCTGACCTCTAGCGCGCAGCGCGTAAGGCTGCGGCAGGATTTATTTTTGTTTTTATGTTATGCTTTTGATTTCTTGTCATTAAGTCCAAGTTAGGTAGTGGTCATGTTTTTCAATATTAGGTATTTCTAGTTTTAATAAAAAGGATAAACTAAATCCTAATTTCGTTCCTTTGTTAAAAAAGAGGTATCTATTTATGGAAATCAATACGTCAGAAGTGCTATGGATTTCTTTGCTAGATTGTCAGATTATTTTATGTTCATTAAATACGTAAAAAAAAAATCAAAATTATATCAAGGGGGAGTTTTTTCAAATTAATTTATATGAAAAGGATCTAACATGATTAGAGTAGGTAAAATATTTAAATATAATTCAGTTGCAAGTTACATCAATGGAGGCTTTAACTAATGTAATAATACCACATTCTGAAAAGTGGCTAGCGAAGCTTCAGCCCTCCATTATTAACTCAAAAACTAGGTAGGCTTGCCTAAAGGGAGCATGAGCCTCAGAATTTTTTACTATTTAAATAAATTGTTGAGATGTTATAAAAAAAAAATAGCATCTTATGATTGAAGAGATGCTTCGTTGGGTAGCCAGCCTCTAAAAATACTTAATATTCTAGTCTCTATAAATAACGGTTTAATTGAAGCATTAAAGGAATCTTTCTCTTACATAATTCTTGTACCGAGACCCAAAATTTAATATTTAGGCTGTGGAACTTTTCAAGTAGATTCTAAAAACTTTTTGTTTGTTACTAAATTAAAAGATATTATAAACATTGTTATTCCTTTTTTTTTAATATTCACTACAAGGTGTTAAAAGATTGGACTTTGAGAGTTTTGTGCAAGTTAGTTTGTTAATAGAGTATAAGCTTCATTTAACAAATTATGGACTAGAGCATATTAAAGGGATTAAGAGTGGGATGAATACTATAAGAGTTCATGATTCTTAACCTAATAGTTACGTTTTCAGTGTTAAACTAGAATAATGTCCCGCTCCCTTCGGGGAGAGGATATTTATTATTAAAATATGCTGTTAATTTCATTGGCTAATATTACTTTAACCAAATAATATACCCACAGCCTCTCCCCCCTCTTCCTGTATTTTTCATGCTTTTGGTTCATGCTTCCTTTAGGCTAGGCAAGCCAAGTTTCGCATGCTTTGTGGCGGCGGCGGCTACGCCCAATGTCCTTTTAAAAAAAGGGCCCCAAAGGGGCCACCCTCCCTAGCCATTTTATAACCACTATCATTAGTTAATGCTCTCTAAATTCTTCTAACCAATACATCTATAATAAATAATTTCATTACCGTTCTCCATTGTTTTTAAAGAATTATTAACTATAAAATATAATGAATAGCAAAATAGTTTTGGTCTTAATTTTAAATTAAAATAAACTCTACATATTTATTAATACCATTATAAAATTCCTCAAATTCGTAGCCATTGTTTTTTCTGCTTTATATTTAGCAACTTTCCCATTTTTTTTTTTCAATATATCAGGTAAAAACTCCTATTTTTTGTTTTCTCTGTTTTTATCTTCATCATAACTCATTCCTACTTCTAAATTTATCCTTCATTATATAATTCCCAATATAACTCTTCATATAAGGATGAAGAATTAATATATCCACTGTTATTAGTACAAACTAATTAACCTCATTTCCTTTCTCTTCTACTACTTTTTCAATTTTTATTGAATTTTCATGTGAAGATATATTGTCATTATTAAAATCGTTTTTAAACATACCCAATTCCCTCTCCTTATCGATTCTAGCTTTACTTTTGCTTTTTTTCTCTCCTTCTAATTAAATATTTGATATAATAGCTATGCCTTTTTTTTAACAAAAAACTTCTCATATTTTTTTATGCCTCAGTTAACGCCTTTCATTCCAGCAAAAATTTATCCTAATGCAGAGGCTGATAAAGCTCAAATTCTTTCTGATAATCAAAATAAAGCAGGTATTTATATGTGGAAAAATTTAACAAATGATAAATGCTATATCGGGAGTGCAGTTAACTTGCCAAATAGGCTAGCATTTTATTACTCTTTTAAGGCTATTATAAATTCATTAAAAAATAGTAAAAGCCATATATATAATGCAATATTAAAGCACGGTCATTCTAATTTTTCTTTTACAATTCTGGAGTACTGTGAACCTTCTAAATGTCTAGAAAGGGAGGGTTTTTATCAAAAAAAATTCAATCCAGAGTATAATATATCCTTAAATCCAAGTGCTCCAATGTCTGGTCGTAAACACTCTGATGAATCTAAACAAATAATGTCTGATGCTGCTAAGAAAATGGATAATTCTGGTCGTTATAAGCCAGGACAACCAAAAACAGAAGGATCTGGTAGACCCTCTCAACAAATAGAAGTTACTGATATTAAAAATAATACTACGACTTCTTATAATTCAATGTCTGAAGCTGCAAGAGCCTTAAACATATTACGAATAAGTATTGTTATGTATTTTAGACAAAATCAACAGAAGCCTTATAAAGGTAGATATATTTTTAAAAAGTAATAATTCTTTTTTTCCTCATTTACTTTATCTTCAAAGTCTTTCTCACCATTTTTATTAATTTTATTCTTAAGTAATACATTATAGATGAAAACATACATACATTTATTAAGATCAACAAATTCGGGTTTAAAAAGGGGGGGGGTAAAGCATAAATAATCTTTTATATATTATTTCATTCTTTTCTAAAAGTAACCTATTTTAAATTATTTGTCAAATTGACCTTTTATTAGGTGTGGTTATAATATAATTTAAATAATGTAAAAAATCATCAGGTGTCTTCAAATTAAGCAGGAAATACTGCAATAACAACATTTTTTTTTGTTATGATTCAAGCTTCAAAAATTATAGGAACTGGACTTGCAACAACAGGTTTAATAGGGGCAGGTGTAGGAATTGGTGTAGTATTCGGTGCATTAATATTAGGTGTGGCTAGAAATCCAAGTTTAAGAGGGCAGTTATTTAGTTATGCTATTCTTGGATTCGCTTTTGCTGAGGCTACAGGGTTAAACAAAAAAAAAATAGCTCTGTATAAATTGGGTGAATTGCAAGAAGACTATTTGTTAACTTGCAGCAAAACTTTTTCTAGTTTAATAGTTTTCTAACTATAAGGGAAAAGGATGTTCAACGACTAGAAGGTGAGTATACTAACAATAATCCTTCCACGAGCGCCCAGCAAGTTATTAATTCCTAAGGATTAATAGTTTGAAGACATAGTCTGGACAATGATTCAAATCATTGAAATAAGGATAAACAACCTTATGATAACAGTCTTAGTATTTGCTTGAAAGTCCCTTTAGCAAGGACTGCTTGAGCGAAGAGAAGGGTTTATGACCCCTTTTCGACATAACCAAATTCCGGGAACCTCCTAAAGCTTAAACTACTAAGCCAAATCGACAAAATAGTTTGGTGGATTATCTAATCAATAATGTATAGTAATAAGGTTTAAGATTTAACGAAAGTTAAATGGACAATCGCGGAACTAAATCACTCTCCGTAAGAAGAGTTGTAAAAGCGCAACGAGTAGATGGTTATACATAATTTCCTAACTGCATTCAGTGTGGGTTTATGGAAGGTGTACTCTAGCCCCCATTTGAAAGAGTGGGGTACAGCCTTAGCTAAGGCCGTAAAAGATTGAATATATAATCAATATCTACGGAGAGAGCATTCTGCAGTGGACTTAAATGAATCCTTTAATTTCCAAATAAGTTCAATCTTAGGCCGAACAGGTGACATGCGTAATGATGGCGTTCTTGCTTTTGTATGTTGCTTAATTTCTTTTGCTTTTAATTTGGGTTTAACTTTGTTAAACCTAACCCCAGAACTTAACGATTCGATGTTATTCATATTTATTTATTCTAATTTAGAAAAGGATAAAGCTAAAATTTATTCCGATAACAAAGGAAAATCTGGAGTTTACTGTTTTAAAAATAAAATAAATGGTTCTGTTTATGTTGGCTCGTCAGTGGATCTTAAAAAAAGATTCAAATACTATTTTTCAGTTAACTACTTAAGAAGTGAAACTTTAAGATGTAAATCTAAAATATATTCTTCATTGCTTAAGAATGGTTATGAAAATTTTATATTAGAAATTCTGGAGCATTGTGATCCCGATCAATGTATTGAAACGGAGGATTATTATATTAACCTTTTTAAACCAGACTATAATATATGTCCAAAAGCTGGTTCATCATTTGGTCGTACAACAAGTGAAGATACCAAGATGAAATTGAGCATAATTGCTCTAAATAGAAAACATGTTCCAGTTCCTGGTTTTCAAGTACAAGTTACTGATCTAGATACAAATGAAACAATTACTTATGATTCTATTAGGGTTACAGCTGCAGCTTTAAATTCAGATATAAAAACTATACTTAGGCGTGAACAAAATAATATAACCAAACCCTATCGAGGTAGATATATTATTAATATTATTCGGGATTAATTTTATTGGCGTTCATTTGGATTTTTTTATTTCTTATGATGGCGTTCCTTTTGCTTTACGTTGCTTAGCTTTCAATTTGGGTTTAACTCAGTTAAACCTAACCCTGGAAGGTATGGATTGAGCTTATGTTTTTTGTGTAGTCCCAATAATTTCTTTTCAAAATCTTCAAAAGGGAAAATTGTATGCTTACTCTAAGGACAATTCTACAGTAGTGTTTATATTTGAGAGTGTTGAGCAAGCAGCTAGGGAGCTTACACCAAATAGATGTGCACATTTGTCTGATATTGAAATAAGTCAAAAAAAGAATATCAGGCACATTCGTCGTGTAATTAATAAAGGTGTGCTTACTACAACTGAAAAAGGCCAATTTTATTTATATCAAAACTTAAATAGTTCTACGTGTTTAGCCTTAGAAGTTTGAGGTAAAATTTTACCTTCTTCTTTAGGTATTAGAAATATATCTAAAGAAGAGCGAGACATGATAAAATTACCTTCATTTCAACATAGTGTTACAATAGGATTACTTTTATCTGATGGTTGATTTGGTTGTTCACAAAGAAAAAATGTGAATTTATTTTTTAAACAATCCTTAGATCATTCTGCTTATGTTTGATTTGTATTTTCTATTTTATCTCATTATTGCTCAAGTTACCCTAATTTAGTGTCCGGTATCAGATCTAGTAAACGATATTATGCTTTAGAGTTTTTTACTAGAGCGCTTCCTTGTTTTACTGAAATTTATTCTCTCTTTTACGTTGATAAAGTAAAAATAGTTCCTCATAATATTTATGAACTTTTAACTCCTCCTGCTTTGGCTCATTTTATAATGGGAGATGGAGCTGCTAAGTCTTACGGTCTAACCCTTTGTACTGACTCTTTTTCATTAGTTGATATTGTGCGAATAATGAATGTTTTAGTTATACGTTATGATTTAAAATGTAGTTTACATTTAAAAAGAAAAAATCAATATCGTATCTACATTTTTCAACATTCTATGCCTTTACTCCGTACTATTGTAACTCCTTATTTCTATTCTTCTATGCTTTACAAATTAGGTTTATAATTTAAATCCTACTTTGGTTAAGCTATTTTAGGATTCGGCTTTGGAGAAGCTACTGGATTAAAGTAAATAGTTCAGGATAAATTGGGTTAATTTCAAGAAAAACTTAAGTAAGTTAATTTGGAGCGAAGCTTTTTCTAGTGAGAGTTTTAGTACTATAGGAAAAAAGAACGTTCAACGACTAGAAGGTGAGTATACTAACAATAATCCTTCCATGAGCGCCCAACAAATTCTCCATCGTATAACGATGAGTAATTTGAAGACATAGTCTGGTCAATAGCGTGAGTTGTTGATATAAGAATAAAAACCTTAAATATAACTTTTATGTGTGGCTTAGTTATTGTATTTCACGAAGGTTTATTAGAATTTATAAACCTTTACCCTCTATCTTATTCTGGCTATCTTGTTTGTTTAACTCTTCCCTTGGGGACTCATCGGCTAGTTGGAAGGGTCAATTGGAAGAGCATTATTTAGTAGTTAAACTTATTAAAGAAGGTAAAGAGCCAAGTGTGGTATTTTACAAATAGCTGTTAGGTTTTGAAATTATAGAATAAGATTTGAGACTTTGTTCAGAGGCTTACGACAAACGAGTTTCAATGCCCTTGCCTATACTACATACTCAACATGTTGCACCTTTACTGCTTTAGCTGGCTAAGAAGATTATGGCTCTAAAACTATACTTGCAGGTTGTTATATAATAAAAGGTGATAATCTAGCTATTTCTCCTGTAATAGGTTTAGTTAGTAATGAGTGTTATATTGGTCAAAGTACTCATTTGGGGTATAGAGTGAAAAATCACTCTAAAGGGGTAGACGGTACAACTTGTGAATTTATTAAGTCCCTTAAGGACAAAGGTATAGTGGAGCTATGTATTTTCACTAGTAAAACAGAATTATATAGTAATTTGACTAAAAATCAATTTATTGCCTTACTTGAGCAATATCTAATAATAAATCTTAAACCAACTGTTAATAAGAAATTTATTGCTACACCAGGAATTATGTGGACATAAGAAACAATTAAAAAGTATCGGGATAAATTATCTATCCTGTCTAAAGAAGGGGATAAGATGACTCTTATTCAAATCTTCCTTTCAGGTAGTTCCATTGGTCTAAATTTAGGAATGAGTCAGGGATTTTATAGAAGATTAAAAACCCAAACCAATGGGTGGTATAAAGAAAAACTATTAGCGAAGAAACTAAAAAAAATGTCGTCTTTTTTAAGGAATTGCGGAGCCAGACGCTAATAAAGGGGAAAAATAATCACTAAAACTTTTATAGATGGTAAAAAGGAATTAAATCTTCAGTGAGTTTATTCTGGTTCTGGTTCGATTCCAGTATAAAGTTATGCTTTTTGTTAGTAGCACTCTTTTATTGTTAGTCAATGCGGTCACTTTGAGACGAGAAAGATCAATTTTATTTAATAGGGTAGCTGTCCTTATACTGCTATATTCTGGAATCATATGTTATGATAGTTTAAATATTACATCATTAGATACAGGAATAGGTATATATGGCGGTTTATTCCATTCAACATCCATAACACATAGTTTTGACCTGTTTATATGTATTATAGGAGCTATAGTGTTACAATTAACTGCATATTACCCCAGACGTTTACAAGAACCAATGGGAACTACAGGAAAGAAAAAGTCTTTCTTTTTAACCAATTATGCAAGTAGTTCTTTAGAAAAATCTAAAAATAATATGGGAGAACAATCGGGGGTGAGAAAATTTTCAACTAGTGTAAAAACTAGTGGCTTACCTCTGAATCCTAATTTTATTTCTGGTTTTACAGACGGTGATGGTTCATTCTCTGTTGTAATTACCAAATGTGCAAATAGATTAGGCTGAACTGTCTCTCCAATCTTTACTATTGGTTTACATGCTAAAGATTTAGAATTTTTAAATATAATTCAATCTTATTTTGGTGTAGGAAAAATCTACACAAAACAAAGCGATGGTTCTATACATTATCGTGTTTGATCTGTAAAAGATTTAATAAACATAATAATACCTCACTTTGATAAATATCCTTTGGTTACTCAAAAACGGGCAGACTTTGAATTATTTAAACAAATTGTTCAAATTTTGGCCAAAAAAGAAAAACTTACAATTGAAGACTTAACTAAAATTGTGGCCTTAAAAGCTTCAATTAATTTAGGATTGTCTCCAGTTTTAAAGGAATCTTTCCCAAATATTACTCCAGCTTTAAGAACTGTGTTCGATGTCCCAAAAGTTTTAGATCCCCATTGATTAGCTGGGTTTATAGAGGCTGAAGGATCCTTCGTTGTAAGTATCCAAAAGTCTTATAATAATAAAAATGGATTTTTAACTAGTTTAAGATTTATCCTTTCTCAACATTCTCGTGACCTTCAATTAATGAACAGCATCATGAAATATTTTAACTGTGGCCTGGTATATTCTACTTCAACAAGAGGTGAATCTGTAGAATTTAGAATGAACAAATTCTTAGATGTGTGAAACACCCTTATTCCATTCTTAAAAAAATACCCTTTACAGGGTTCTAAATTAAGAGATTTTTCAGATTTTGCAAAAGCAGCAGCCTTAATGTACTCCAAAGATCATCTTACTATTGCAGGATTAGATAAAATTGTTAATATTAAAAAAGGAATGAATCAGTTAAGACAGATGTCAAGTATGGCAACTGCGGCTGTACAACCTGAGCTAAAAAAAGAGAGAGAAACTTTAGGTTGGGCATTAATTCCTGAATATCCATTAATTATTTTATTTATATTAATAGGGGCAATATTTTTAATGTCTAGTAGTGATTTAGTTTCTATGTTTTTAGCAATAGAATTACAAAGTTACGGTTTATATATTTTTGCAACATTGTATAGAAATTCTGAACTTGCAACATCAGCAGGACTTACATATTTTTTATTAGGAGGCTTATCTTCTTGTTTTATATTACTAGGTTCTTGTTTATTGTATTTAAATTTTGGGATTACTAATTTAGATGGTCTATATGTTTTATCTAGTTTATCTGAAGTTAATGGGCTAGAAGTTCTAGTAGAAACAAATCAATATTTTAATTTAGCTTTACTAATTATGTCAGTAGGATACTTATTTAAAGTTTCTGCTGCACCTGCTGTGTGATGTAGGAAATCACTATTGTGGGTAAAACTATCAAATTCCGGGAACCTCCTAAAGCTTATAATATCAAGCTATATTTGAAAAAATATAAGTGGCTGAAGTAATTATTCAGGTAAGGTAAAAAGTTATAAGATGAGTGAAAACGAAATGGACAATCGCGGATCTAAATCAGTAGTTGTTTCTACACTTGATAATGCTATTGTAAAAGAGCAACGAGTAAATGGTAGTTGACATGGTCTGGTGCCCTCTAAAATAAGGTGTACTCTAAATTATCGAGTAAAAATCCTTACGAAGGCTAACCCTCATTCCCCGCGCAAAGAAGCATAATATCAATTTCAAAGAAAAAACAAAAATCGCTCTTTAAGGGGAGCGAGTTAGTTAAAAAATTTTCTTTTATAGCGGCGCAATCAAAAATAAAACTTCATCCTTACTTTGTAACAGGGTTTATCGACGCTGAAGGATGTTTTAGTATTTCAATTAGAAATAGACTTAAATCTAAAATAGGTTTAAGGATAGAAGCTATATTTTCAATTAGTTTACATAAAAAAGATAGAGCAATTTTAGAACTAATTAAATCTTACTTTTTTGGAGTTGGAAATATTTATAAACATGGTAAAGATAGTATACAGTATCGAGTAACTTCTCAACAGGATTTAACTAATGTAATAATTCCTCATTTTGATAAATACCTATTAATAACTCAAAAGCAAGCTGATTTTGAATTATTTAAAAAAGTAGTTGAAATGATAAATCGTAAAGAACATTTAACTATTGAAGGTTTAAGAAAAATTGTTAATCTCAAAGCTTCAATTAATTCAGGTTTATCGGACGGATTAAAAAAGGCTTTCCCCGATACTGTTCCTGTTCAGAGACCTTTAGTTAAAGATCAAATAATTAAAGACCCACATTGATTAGCTGGTTTCGCGAGTGGTGAAGGGTCTTTCTATATTAAAATTTTTAAATCGAAAGCAAAATTAGGGGAGTCTGTTATACTAACATTTCAAATAACTCAACATATCCGAGATGAGGAACTACTAAGAAGTTTAGTTAAATATTTAGATTGTGGGAAAGTTTATATTAGACCTGGTCAAGCGGTTGATTTTAAAATTACTCAATTTGAGGAGTTAACTGATAAAGTTATTCCATTTTTCCAAAAATATCCAATTGTAGGAGTTAAGGCTTTAGATTTTGCTGACTTCTTGGTCGCCACTGAACTAATAAAAAATAAAGCTCACTTAACTTTTGAAGGTTTAGAAAAGATTCGTCTAATAAAATTCGGAATGAATACTAAAAGAGAAAATTAATAATTATATTCTTACGGGGAATTTTGAAGAAAGAGAAGATGGTAGAATTTTTCACCAAATAATAGATAAATCCCATTACGGCAGATCATATACTTCCATAGTAATGCAGTATTTAATTCCGAATTTAAAAATGAACCCTTGATTCGTTACAGGTTTCTCGGATGGTGAATCTTGCTTTACTCTTAGTGTTGTTAGAAATAATGAAAGGAAAGTTGGTTGACGTGTTAGTTATTGTTTTCAAATAACTATACATAAAAAAGATCTAGTACTATTAGAACAGATTCAAAGTTATTTTTTAGTGGGGAGTATTACTAAACATAGATATGAGTCAATTCATTATCGTGTTCAATCGGTAGAAAATTTAATAGTAATAGTAAATCATTTTGATAAATATCCTCTAATAACTCAAAAATGAGTAGATTACCAACTTTTCAAGCAAGCACTTATGTTAATCCAAAATAAAGAACATCTAACAATGGAAGGGTTAAGTAAAATTGTGGCAATTAAAGCTTCAATGAATAATGGTCTACCCGATGAGTTAAAATCTGCCTTTCTAGGTATTACTCCAATACAGAGGCCTAATGTATTAAATTGTCAGATTAAAGATCCTGACTGATTAGCTGGTTTCACTTCTGCCGAAGGATGTTTCTTGGTAAGAATCATTAATTCATCTAGTCATCGTCTCGGGGTTCAAGTAACAATGGTATTTCAACTAACCCAACATGTAAGAGATGAGCAACTAATGAGAAGTTTGATTGCTTACTTTGGTTGTGGGTCATTTAGAGAAAGAGGTCTAGTGGTAGATTTTCAAGTTCAGAAATTTTCAGATCTGACTCATAAAATTATTCCCTTCTTTCATAAATATCCTATTCTTGGTGTAAAATCTAAGGATTTTGATGATTGATGGTCGAGTAGCCGAATTAATAAAAGATAAGAAACATCTAACTCAAGAAGGGTTAGACCAAATTCGAAAGATCAAAGCTGGCATGAACACTGGAAGAAAATAAAAGGGATTTATCTGCTATTGCACCGTGTTTAAGATGTACTCTAACGGGTTTCGAAAGGAACTATCAAGTCAAAATCCTTTCTAAACAAATAATAGGGGTTATAATATTATTATTATTATTTTCCCCGGAAGTAAATACAACGGGCTCATTTTTAGCATTAGCTGCTACACCAGGTTTAACTTATACTAATTCTGATCTAGATAATAAAGAAAATATGTCTTGGTTCTTCACTGGACTTATAGATGCGGAAGGATGTTTCACTATTGGTATTTCTAGAGACAAGAAAAATAAAGTTGGTTGAGGAGTTAAATTAATTTTTAAAATTGTTTTACATCAAAAAGACAAAGCTTTACTAGAACAGATTCAAAGTTACTTGGGTGTAGGGGGTATCTATCGAGACGGAAATTGTTGCCCCTTTATTATTTTATTTATACTAATAGGTGGAATATTTTTAATGTCTTGGCTTTTTTCTTTTTGCATTGATCCTTGTTTACTTGCTGCTCTTATTCCCATCAAAAGTTATTCTAACGCTGGGGCTGAGAAAGATAAAATTCTAAAAGAAAATAAAAATAAATCAGGAATTTATAAGTGAACAAATTTAATTAATGGTAAATGCTATATAGGGAGTGCAGTGAATTTGTCATATAGGATAAAATTCGATTATTCTAACTTAGCTATGGGAAATAAATTAAAAAATAGTCAAAGTTAGATATATAATGCAATATTAAAGAATGGTCATTCTAATTTTTCTCTTATAATTCTTGAGTACTGTGAGCCTGAAAAATGTCTAGAAAGAGAAGATTTTTATATATCCTCTTTTCAGCCTAAGTATAATATCTTACCAAAAGCTGGGTCTTCATTAGGTAGAAAACATTCTGAGAAAACTAAAAAAATACTATCTGAGATTAATAAAGGAGAGAAGAATCCTATGCATGGTAAGCCAAGACCCTCAGGATCAGCAAGGCCCTCTCAAGCAATAGAAGTTACTGATATTAAAAATAATACTACTATTACTTAGAATTCAATGCGTGAAGCTGGAAGAGCCTTAAATCTTCCTAATTTTAATATAATTAGAAATTATATTAAAAATAATCAAGTGAAACCTTATAAAGGAGTATATATTTTTAAAAAAGTAAATTAGTTAATTATTAGCTCTTTAATTATGGGGCTTGAATTAGTAGAATCAATAAAAGATAAGAAACATCTAACTGCTGAAGGGCTAGACCAAATTCGTAAAATTAAAGCTGGTATGAACAAAGGAAGAAAATAATCTAAATTGCCTGCGGGCATCGCTACACCGAAGGATGGCTTCGCAAACGTAATGGAAAAGTGTATTTACTTTTTATTTATTTGTATGATAAATTTGATGGCCGTGTTTCATTTTTGATCTCCTGATGTTTATGATGGAATTCCTACGGTAGTTACAACTTTCGTAGCTATAATACCTAAAATTTCTATATTTATATTCTTGTTAGAGTTAGTTCACTATACTAGTCAATCTATGTTTGAGTTTAATTGAACATCATTATTATTATTAAGTTCATTTTTATCTTTAATTATAGGAAGTGTAGTTGGATTGGTTCAACATAGAATTAAAAGATTATTGGCCTGCCGAGTGATTTGGGAAATTACTCGCCCTTCTTTCGAAGGAGGGCAAGTTGTTAGTTAGTGTAGTCCAACTAACAACTCTTGTGGGCAAAACTATCAAATTCCGGGGACGCCTTAAAGCTTATGATACCAAGCTATAATTGAAAACTTATAAGTGGCTGAACTAATTATTCAGGTATGGTAACAAGTCATAAGATTATCGAAAGATAAATGGGTTATCGCGGATCTAAATCACTTCTAGTGTAGGTAACTGCACAAGTGTAAAAGAGCAACGAGTAGACGGTAGTTGACATAAAAAATTTTGTTTATGTTTAAGGTGTACTCTAATGGGTTTTGACAAGAACTATCCAGTAAAAATCCCTTCTAACCAAATTAAGCCCAAAATTCAAACACGACTCCACCACACTATAAATAGTGTTAGTTTGAGACCTTTCTTTAGTACAGAGGCTGTTTATTCGACATGCTGAGCTTCAAAGGGAACATATTTTGAAGGAAAACAAAGGAAAATCCGGAATATATCTATGAACTAATACATTAAACGGTAAATCGTATGTAGGAAGTAGTGTGAATCTTAATTTTAGATTTAATCATTATTATAGTAAAGGGTATTTAAAAAAAGAAATGGATAAAAATAATAGTACAATTTATAAGGCTTTACTAAAAAACGGTTATTCTAATTTTCGTCTAGAAATAATAGAATATTGTGAACCTGAAAAATGTATTGAAAGAGAGCAGTATTTTATAGATTTACTAAACCCCCAATATAATTGCCGGTTCACGACTTGGTCAGAAACATACAGAGGAAACTCTGGCTAAGATGAGAAGTCGTAACATTTCTGAAGAAACACGAGTTAAAATGTCTGAAGCTAAGAAAGGAGAAAATAATCCTATGCATGGTAAGCCAAAACCCTCAGGAGCAGGAAAGCCCTCTCAACAAATAGAAGTTGTAGATTTACAAGAAAATACTACGACTTCTTATAATTCCAAGAGTGAAGCTGCAAGAGCTTTAAATATTCATAAATCAGTAATTGATCTGTATTTTATTAGAAATCAAGTGAAACCCTACAAAGGTAGATTTATTTTTAAAAAGTTGGGCAATGAATCCTATTAAGTTGTACAAGGGACAGTATGAATTTTATTATGAGCCTGATTTTAAAGGAACTATTACAGGGATAGGACCAAATAGAAAATAATCTTTATAAAAAAATTGTAATTTTCTGTCGCGTATTACTATTCCTTAAAATTTATTACAAAAAAAATAAATTTAGGCGAAAGTGCTATATATTCCGCTTTACTAAAACATAGACCTTCCAATTTTTCTCTGACTATTCTTGAATATTGTGAAAAATCTATTATAATAGCAAGAGAACAGTATTATATAGATCTCTTGAAGCCCGAGTATAATCTTTCAAAAACAGCTGGCGGAGGTAAGCGTTTTGGATTCAAACATACAGAGGAAACACGTAAAAAAATGATGGATTCACAAAAAGCGATCAATCGGTCAGGCAAAAATCACCCGATGTACGGTAAAGCAAGACCTGAAGGATCAGGAAGACTTTCTCAAAAAATATCTGTGTTTGATCTTTTAAAAAATGAACGAACAGAATATGATTCTATACGTGAAGCCGCCAAAGCCCTTGAAATCAAACACTCAAGAATTTCTATGTATTTTAGCAGAAATCAACAAAAGCCTTATAAAGATAGATATATTTTTGAAAAAATATTATAGGATGCTGAAGGAACATTCGTAACTATTGTTAGAAAAAATATTCGCTCTCGCCTGGGATATATTTGTATGAAAAATTTTATTGCCATGACAATACAATATTAGCTATTAACCCCTCTGGTAAGGTGGTTATGCTCTCTCAAGTCCGACAGATTAGATTTTATAGTGCTGACACGTCACTGATAAATAGTGCTAGCTTAAACCCTTTCTTTGTTACAGGTTTTGCCGATGGTGAAGGATGCTTTTGAATAAGTATTTCTAAAGATAAGGGATTCAATACAGGTTGACGTGTAAGACTTTATTTTGAAATCCACATACATAAAAAAGATCAAGTTCTCTTGGAACAAATAAAAAATTTTTATGACGTAGGAAAGACCTTTGAGAAACACGACAATTCAATACAATATTTAGTTTCTTCAGTTAAAGATTTACAAGTAATTAGAAAACATTTCGAGAAGTACCCACTACATACAAAAAAACGTGCAGATTTTGAACTTTGAATAAAAGTATTAGATCTAATTCAAAATAAAGAACATTTAACTGTGCAAGGATTGCAAAAAATTGTAGCGATTAGAGCTTCTCTAAATAGAGGTCTAACTGATGAATTAAAAGCTGCTTTTCCCACAATTGTTCCTGTTCAGAGACCTAATGTTGAGAATATCATCATTCGTGATCCTTATTGATTAGCTGGATTCTCATCCGGTGAAGGGATGTTTTTAATAAAAATTCTTAAATCAAAGGCGAAAACTGGTGTGACAGTGAGATTAGTTTTTCAACTTACTCAGCACACTAGAGATGAGCAATTAATGAGAAGTTTAATTGAATACTTCGATTGTGGGTTTATTCGGCAAAATAAAGATGCTTTTATTTATCGAGTACAAAATTTTTCCGATATTGAGAATAAAATTCTGCCATTCTTTTCTAAACATCGAATTCTGGGAGTAAAGTTCCTTGATTATCAAGATTGATGTAAAGCCGCAGAAAGAAAGCTCATCTAACCGAAGAAGGGTTATATAAAATATATAAGATCAAAGCAGAAATGAATAAAGGAAGAGACTAAAAATTTTCTTTCTGGTTATGTAAGGATAGGCTAGTCTTGACTATAGCCACCTTACCTAATGTTCCTAATAATAAAGAATGAGGGTACTATCAATGTACAAAATTCGAGGATAATTATAATATAATCCTAGATTTTTTTTCAAATACCCTATTAGAGGTGTAAAAGCTATGGATTTCAGCGATTGAGCTAAAGTCGCTGAAAGGGAGGCCATCGTACTAAAGAAGGATCTTCCGAAGTTGTTAAAATAAAATCGGGTATGAACAAAGGTAGACCGATAGTTTCTTAGTATTTACTGATCCAGTACCAGAGGCTAATTAATTTTAGTTTTCGGATACCCACCGACTTCGTGAAATACGTTGGTACTTAGGGCTTAATTTGTATGAAAAATTTTACCGCCATGACAGTACAATTTCCCATGTTGGGTTTTTATTATTAGCTTTAGTTATTAATAGCACAGAGTCTGTTCAGGCTTTCTTATTTTATCTTATGCAGTATAGCCTAAGTAATATCAATGTTTTCTTTATTTTAATAATAATCGGTTATTATCTATTGGAAATTAGTAGAAATGCTGATAGAAGATTATTAGAAATAAATAATTCACCTGTTCAATTAATTTCTCAATTTCAAGGCTTTTTTTTCATTAACCCATTTTTGGCCATAAGTTTAGCTATAACTCTCTTTTCTTTTGCGGGTCTTCCGCCGTTAATTGGTTTTTTTGCTAAACAGCAAGTGCTTTCCGCGGCTTTAAATCAAGGTTTCTATTTCCTTGTATTAGTAGGTATTTTAACGAGTGTAGTTAGTGCTGTTTATTATTTAAGAATAATAAAATTAGTTTTTTTTGATAAAAATGAATCTATTGCTGATAATAAATATTCTTATTATTTTGCCAGCTCTTCTCCATTTTTAACAATAACAATTTCAGTGTTAACTTTAATAATATTGTTATTTATTTTTTCTCCAACAGAATGATTAAGTATTACCAATACATTGGCCCTTGTTTTATTTAATCCTTAAATGAGTTCAACAATATTTTTCTTTATTTTTATACTATTTTTAGCATTTGCTTTATTATCTTTAAATTTACTACTTGCGCCTCATAGCCCTTATAATGAAAAGGATAGTTCGTTTGAATGTGGCTTTTCAAGTTTTTTATATCAAAACAGAAGCCAATTTAGTATTTCTTTCTTCTTGTTTTCCTTGCTTTTTTTAATATTCGATTTAGAAATTGTGCTTATATATCCTTACGTAGTATCAGCTTACAATAACTCTATCTATGGATTAGTTATAGTCTTAATTTTCCTTGCGATCCTTACAGCTGGTTTTGTTTATGAGTTAGGACGTGGAGCACTTAAAATTCACAGTAGACAATCCAATAATCTTAACAACATTTCTATTTCTCCTATTGCTTCTCCTTCGCTTTCTCGTACTTCCTTGCTTCCAAAAAAGGGTTTGACAAAAAAGTTAAACCTAACCCAACTACGAACTTATTCTACTCTTAATAAGGGTTGTCAAACAAATTTTGAGCCTTATTGAGTTACAGGCTTCTCAGATGGTGAGGCAACATTCACAATAAGCATTTACAATAGAGCAAATCAAACTAAAACAGGGTGAGGTGTTCAACTATCATTTGCTATCGAATTACACAGTAAAGATACAGCTTTGTTAGAACGTATACAATCATTTTTTGGTGTTGGATATATTTCAATGCGTACAGAAAAAAATCATGTAATGTATAAAGTGAACTCATTGCAAGATTTAAAAGAAGTTATAATCCCTCATTTTGATAGGTATCCTTAAAAAACGTGCCGATTTTGAACTTTTTAAATCAATTGTTGTATTAATGGATCAAAAAAAACATCTTAATTTGGAAGGGATCATAAAAATTCTAAGTATTAGAGCTTCAATGAATATAGGATTATCCAGGGAACTAAAAGTAGTTTTCCCTAATATCACTCCAGTCCCTAGACCTTTAGTAGAATTACCAGAAAATATTGATCCTAATTGGTTAGCAGGTTTCACAACGGCTGAAGGGTGCTTTTTTGTTGATATTAAAAAATCTTTATCTCACAAATCAGGTGTGCAAATTTCTTTATTATTTCAAATAGTTCAACATTCACGAGACACATTACTTTTTAATCTAATTCAAAAGTATTTAGGCTATGGTAAAATATATACAGAAAAAAATATTGTAAAATTTATTGTAACTAGATTTTTGGATCTTGATTTAAAAATTATTCCATTATTCGAGAAATATCCAATTCAAGGTGTTAAGAGTTTAGATTATGTTGATTTTTGTAAAGTAGCTGCTCTTATGAAGGAAAATTGCCATAAGACAAAGGAAGGATTAGAACAAATTAGAGATATTAAATCTGGAATGAACACAAAGAGAAACTATGGCTAAATTCAGCTCATTCCTTTATCAAAATCGTAACCAATTCAGTATATCCTTTTTTTTATTCGCGCTTTTATTTTTAATTTTTGACCTAGAAATTGTGCTTATATACCCATATGTAGTTTCAGCTTACAATAATTCTATTTATGGTTTAGTTATTGTCCTTGTGTTCCTTGCCATTCTGACTGCTGGATTTGTTTATGAGCTCGGACGTGGTGCACTTAAGATAAACAGTAGGCAGTCGAATAACCTTAACAATATCTCTATAACTCCAGTTGCTTCTCCTTCTCATTTTTCCAGTCCCAAAGGGTTTAACAAAAAGTTAAACCTAACCCAGAAAAGATTTCATTCAACTAAAAGCCTTAGTACAGGGGATAACTTTTGAAGAAAAGTAAATCCCAAAAATTTTTTTGATAATGATAACCCAGCTGTCATTGTTAATAACTTTTTTAAAAACCATCCTAATTTTGAGACAGCAAAAGATAACATAAATTTCGAACTTATTAATTCTATCCTTAGCAAGACTATCAATAATTTTAATATTACTAAAGAAGAATTTGATGTTTTATTTAATATTAAAGCCATTAGATTAGCATTACCTATTGAAAATAAAGATGATTTAGTAAAAGTAGTAGGAAAATACGTACGTGGTTGTAGTACTGGTGTAGCCGGAGCCTATGTTTTTACTAATAAACCATCAGCAAATAAATACGTAGGCTCTTCAATTTCTCTAGCTAATCGATTAACTACGAGTTACCTTGGCCCTAAGCTAGGAAACAGAAAAATCGATTTGGCAATCAAAGAAATTGGTTTAAAAAACTTTGTGTTAGATATTTATCTTCTGCCTTCTGTGTATTATTCCGCTACAAATAAAGAAAAGCTAAGAAACTTAACTTTAGCACTTGAACAAATATTAATACTCTTATATAACCCTTCATATAATGTCTTAAAAGGAAGTGAAGTAAAAAGGAAGGGAAGTGAAAGGGAAGCCTGTTCGCGCTTTTCCTTATATTCGATTTAGAAATTGTGCTTATATATCCTTATGTCGTCAGTGCCTATAATAATTCTATTTATGGACTTGTTATAGTCTTAATTTTCCTTGCGCTTCTTACAGCAGGCTTTGTCTATGAGTTAGGGCGTGGATCTCTGAAAAAAAAATTCAAGACAATCTAATAACTTAAATAATCTTTCTATCACTCCTATTTTTTCGGTTTCTCATTTTGCCAGTTCTAGTGCCAAAGGGTTTATAAAAATGCAGATATATTCAAATTAGTAATTTATATGTGGGTGAATTAAAAAAAAAAAGTTACATAGGTTCCGCCCTGGATTTAAGAGAACGATTATATAATATAATAATATAAAAGATTTAGTTAGTAATAGTTGTATGCCTATTTTAGGGGTTTGTTAAAATATGGTTATTATAAGTTTAGTCTTGAAATTTTATAATATTATGATCCAGAAAATCGTCACACAAGGAAAACTTATTTAAAAATAAAAAGTTATCAATCTAAGTATATCTATTTAGAGGTTCTAGATCTTTAAATAGGAATTAAAACTACTTACGATCAACTAAATGAAATAGTTAGAGCTTTAAATACTTGATCTACGCAACGGCTTAGCCCAAAAAACATAACCAGATTTAGGTTGCTCCTGTCTCCTTATCCTCCTGTTATACAAGAGCAAGCATTGCTCCGCAGCCTGTGTGATGGTTCCCTTTAGGCTAGGCAAGCCTTGCTAATTCATATATCTAATCTTAATAACAGGAGGGGAAAGAAAAGAGTATAATTTAATAGGTAAAATATGAAGCTCCAACCTTCAACTTTCTGGTTCAAGTCCGGATACTCTTGTAATAAGTAGTACGATTATTTTTATTCTTTATTTTAAATAATAAACTTGTTAATTAGATGGTTTAATATAATATATACAGAATTAATCCCTTCAGTCGGTTAAAAAGGCATATTCTCAATGATTAAGGTATAGTCCTATTTTTTTATAAATAAATGTATATTATAAAATTAGTTCTACCTACGGAGTTACTCCTACCCATATGGGAGATAAGTTAATTAATATAAAAATAACAATTAAATTTAAGCTAACATTTTTAATGAGTATTCTATGTTGTTTTGTTTGAAGGCCGGCCGGGGTAGTATAATGTAAAGTGAATATTATATAAAACCTGTTGTTAATGGGCTTTATTGCATCTGGCTTTTGTTCTACGTACATACAAGAGCAAGCATTGCGGCGGCGGCTACGCCCATTTAGGGCCGCCTGCCCGCATGTACCCCGCTTAAATATTTAATTAATACTTTTTACAATTATCTAAATCGGGCGTAGCAGAATTAACAAAATTTTGTTAAAGTAGCGGCGTTAATTTAAAATTTCTTGGTTCCGTTACTTCATTTAATAATTGAAGAGTTATATTAAATAAGGGTAATTTCTCCCGTAGGGTAGGTTCCGTCTTCTAAATTTTATAGGAAAAGGGATATTACTTATTACTTTGGCTTAATTTTTATTTAATTTGGTTTAAATACTACTTGTTGTTATGCAGTAAGTTATTCCTTTATGCATGGTCAGCAAATAAGGAGAATAATACTAGTTATCGCCTTTTCATTAAATTCTTCTTTTACACTCCTATCCGAAATATAAAAGCCCACTATCCTATTTTTTGCGCTCGCGAAGCTGTGTATTTTGCATGAGCTTGTGCGAAGTACAAGTCATTTTTCTTATTTTTTTTTATGCTTGCGTAGCATGAGCCAGGAACAATGGTTTTTTTTCTATTTGAGTTTACAGTTAACAAAAATAATAAAGTTCGTTAAACACCTGTGCTCAGCTAAGCTAAGCCCCCCACAAAAACTCCGTTTCGGGTTTGGTGGGGCTTAGCCAAACAAAAAGAGAAGTATTTTGGTTTATCTCCCAGGAGTTTTTTTATTTATCTTAAATTAAATAAAAGAATGAATAGTAATGTCAAAATTTAAAAGTAATAAATAACATATTTTTTTATACTAAAAGTAAATAGAGTTAAAATAGAAAGGAAAAACCTTAACGTATGAAAAAGGTATAATTAAATTAATAGGCTCGTCTACTAATTGGTGTTTCGTAATCTGGTGGGAACAATGGTAAAAAAAGCATAATAGAGGCCAAAACAGCCGGTGACCCCTATAGTAGCAGATCTAGTAGTAGCGATGCAAAAGAACTATCCTCTTGTGAGGCCCACAATGATTTTAGATAAGTCCAATTTATATCTAATTTTTAAAGTTGTCAATTAGCTAGCCAAACTAGTAATCGTAGGGATATGGAATCTCCTCGACATAGTCTAAAAGTGCAGGTATGGTAGCACATAATAACAACAATAAAAAAAAACAATGAAAAACAATTTAAACCTTTCTCACTCTTTTGTTACTGCTGTAACTTATAGCAACACTGAAATATCTCAGCTCAATTCTTCCAACTCTCACTCGTATATTTTTATGTGTACAAAAAAAAAAAACACTGCTAATAATCTATTTGAAAAGTCCCAAATACTCGAAGATAATAAATCTCGAATATTAAGTAAACATTTTTCTCCTTCAGTAAAAGAATGATATAATAGTATATATGGTTATAATCCTAAATCAACAATATCTTTATTAATAATAGATAAAATGGTAGTTAAAATAATCAAAAGTTATTTTAATTCATTAAATCTTGAAAATAAAAAAAATCAATTTAATCTAAAAAAATATCTTGCTTTTATACCAATTGTATCACATAAAGTTTTTGTAGCAAAACCTGAAATAAAACATACTAATTCTAAAGTTATTATTACATTGTACATTTATTGTGATATGTACAAAAATTTAGGATTACTCTATAAATATATTAATAATGAAAAAAAATACTCGTTAGCTGGCTTTTTGGCCCAAATTTACACTAAAAAAGTAACATTAATAATTATTCAACTTCGCTATTTGCAACTAAATCCTGGTATTATAGCCGAACGTTTAGCAAATGAATTAACCCTATGAAAAAGAAGTCCACTAAGTTCATTAAATAGAATATTAAATAAAGTTAGAATTCCAGAACAAAAAATACATAACTTAGATAAAAATTCATTAGAAAATTTAACGTTACTTAATAGTATCTCTAATATTAAGGTCAAAGATACAAAGGTATTAAGAGAGTTGAACAAAGAATTTATTAGAAATGGGATTATTGCGTCTATTAACAGCAAAATAACTACAGGTGTTAAAATTCAAATTGCTGGTAGATTAACTAAACGTGCTACAGCTGCTAGAGCTATGTTTAAAGTTGGGCATATTGGAGTTTTAAAAAATATAGACTCTTCAGTTATAGGTCGTTCAGTTGGTTTATTAAGAGGTGCAGTCCGACCCAATCTAGATCAAACTTCATTTGTGTCAAAATCTAAAAACGGTGCGTTTTCGGTTAGAGTTTGAACATCTTCTTACTATTCAACGTTAGTAAATCCCAAAATTATTCCAGAAAAAAAAGATCCTAAGATAAAAAAAAACCAAATCCTTGAAAAAAAAAATAAAGGGAAATTTGGTATTTATTGATGTATCATATTTTACTGTCAGATATTGTAAAGTTATGATATTTTAATCTAGTAATAGGAACTTAGTAATGACATATTTAATTAATAATATAAGAACAATAATAATGCCTATAACATTATTATTATTTATTTTTTATTTAGATTCTTGCTTCATTTGTTCAAATGTCCCTATTTATAATGTTGCTGCTATTATTCCAATCAAAATTTATTCTAACGCTGAGGCCGATAAAGAAAAATTTGATTAGTTACCAGAAAATTTCTATCCTAATTTACATAGCCTCATCCTTCTAATTTAATATTTGATATAATAGCTATGCATTTTTTGTTTTAACAAAAAGTTTACATGTCACAGTCCCAATGAAAATTTCGTCTTCAGCTCCAGAAGCAATTCCAGCAAAATATTATCCCAATTCAGATATATGTAAAGAAAAGATATTATCTGATAATAAAAATAAATCAGGAATATATATGTGAACAAATATTATTAATGATAAACGATATATCGGCAGTGCAATGGACTTGTCCAATAGGCTAAAAGTTTATTACTCTTTTAAGTCTATGGAATATTCATTACAAAATAGTCAAAGTTAGATATATAATGCAATATTAAAGTATGGTCATGTTAATTTTTCTCTTACTATTCTTGAGTACTGTTCCCCTGATAAATGTTTAGAAAGAGAAGATTATTATCTCTGCTTTTTACCACATAAGTACAATATCTTACTAAAAGCTGGCTCTAGATCAGGTTCTAAGCATTCTGATGAAGTTAAAACAAAAATATCAGATGCTGCTAAGAAAATTGCTCATTCTGGTCGTTTTAAACCAGGACAACAAAGACCTGAAGGAGCAGGAAGTCCCTCTCAAGCGATAGAAGTTACTGATATTAAAAATAATATTACGACTTCTTATAATTCTATTAGTGCAGCTACGAGAGCCTTAAATCTACCTAATTTTCAAGTAATTTCTAATTATATTAAAAATAATCAAAAGAATCCCTATAAAGGTAGATATAGTTTTAAAAAAGTAAATGAATTAATTATTAGTTCTTTAATTATGGAACTTAACTTAGGAAAGATTAATAAATATAAATAAAAAATTAAATTTACAAAACAAGTTAGTGGTATGATTAAATTACCACTTATCAACGTAGTATGATAGTTGGATTACTTTTATCTGATGGTTGACTTAGTTTTGCTTATTAAGCTAAGAATGTTCGTTTGGTATTCGTATAATCTGGAGATCCTCTATATTATTTTTTATTTGTGCTTTTATCCTTATCACATTATAATTAAAGGTATATAGAAAAATTTTTAGTATCAGTGGGTTCATGCTTCGCTGTGTTCCCACCCCATTCTATGAATGGGCTCCATTTCTCCTGTCTACTTATCCTCCGGGCATATAAGAGCAATCATTGCACCGCAGGTGATGGCTTATTTTAGGCAAGCCTAGTCAACCGCTCATTATTTTCTCTATAACGATATGAAAAATACCAATTCTATCGAAGTTGTGTCTTAAAATATATTAGGAGGGTGAATTTCACTGCTTTGGTTGTCACCCACTGTTAGATGCGTAGGTGTGGGCATCTTACTAAAAATCTTGAAAGAACCCGACTTAAATCATTAAGGGGTTAAATTTCTATTAATAGAGTATTTATAAACAAACCTGAAATAAAACATACAAATTCAAAGGTTATAATAGCGTTGTATGTTTATGCTTCAAACATGGGCTTGTGTGTAACAAAATCTATAATATTTAATGAATTAGAATATAATAATAAATTTTAGAAAAAGTAGCATTTATAATAATATAATTACGGGCGGGCCTAAAGGTAGCGCCCCATCTATTTAGCCATTTTTATTAGGAAATCTAAACATTAATGTATTAAGTTTTTTGAGTCACGTTTTATTAAGGGTAAATTTTTATAATTTAGGCTTGGGCTCATGTTTTGTGGCGGTGGCAATACCCGCAGAAATCCACACGAGTTTTAATTATATAAAAATGATTAATAAGAAACTAGGAATATCCTCTAGTCGTATATTTCGCTCCTTAATAAAGTATGGGCGGTCTAGTTAGGAGTGGGCTCTGTCCACTCTAATATTATATTAACCTTCTAAAGGCCGAATATAGTATCTACAGTAGTGTCGGCTATACACTAGACTTTAAGCATACCGATTAGTCTAAAGGGAAAAATTAAAGCTTATAATCTCGATCATGCAAAGTTAGAATAAATACTTGTGGGTCTCCATCCAAGGAAAAATGAGGGTACAGAGGTTTTAGTTTTAATTAGGTAATAGGTGAAACTGTTAAATATATTCCATTCGTATAGCAGCAAGAGAGTTAGGTATTTCTCATCCCACTCTATCAAAAAAAAAAGACTTTCATTCTTATTAGTTTAATGGTAAAACAGGATACTTCTAATATCCCCCTTCAAGTTCAAATCTTGAATAAGAATTTTTTGTTTTATATTCAGCTTACGCTCTGCGTTTAAATTAGGTGAAGCATATACAATTAAAAATAATAATAACCCTACATTCTTGTTACTTTAAAATAATCTCAAGTTTCATGCAATAATTAGGATGTGGTACATTAACAACTCGTACCTTTGTAAAGCAGTATTTTTTTTTGGTACTGTCATCCTTTTTTTTTTGTTTTTCTATACTCCTCTACAAGGATGTCCAATATTGTATTATCTTTATTTTTTTTTTAAGTAGGTTTGTTAATGAATACAAAGGTCACCTTATAGTTGAAGGTTTAGAGAAAATTATATAAATTAAGACTGGGATGATTTCTTAAATAAAACAATGGCATAAATAAAAATTTCTAGCTAGTTTTATCTATGTTTAATATTATTAAAAGATTCTACTATGACTGTATAATATAATTAAGGTATAAAAGAAAAACTAATAGATACAAAAAAATATAACAAAATACTACCGGGTTAGAGGGCGAGTAATTACACTATTACTAAAATGGTTGTATATTTCTCATGGGGTTACTATATAGTTGTATAGTGGTTGGTATGTATTATAAGAGCATAATCTTATTAATTCCATTAATAGTAAATAATTTCTATATATTAAGCTATTTAGCTTAATATTCATTTAATTATTGTTATTTGAATTTTTGTTAATTGGTTAAATTATTATTGTACCTTGCTATTTTTATTGTGATGTGCATAAAGTAAAAAAGGGACGACTTCTTATCGTACGTGATATTCTATTAGTAAAGTATGATAAATACTCGGTACGCAAAGAAAAATAAAACAATACTTCTGACTCATGCTCCCTTTAGGCTTTGCATGCTTTCCGGCTACGCCCGCATGCAGGCTGGGGTGCTTGCGAAGCAATGCGGTTGCGGTGGCGTCTCCGCCCGCCCTCCCTTCCAACTTTTTTAATGAAAAACAAAGGACAGAATAATAAGATAAATCAAAAATTTATCTAATAATATATCTGATAAGGAAAATTAAAATTATTTATATTTAATATTATGTCTATTTCAAGTTTATTTTATACTTTACTATCCGTACTTGAGGTTTTACTGGTAGTTGTTCCATCATTAATGGTTGTAGCTTTTATTACTCTAGCTGAAAGGAAAACAATGGCGAGCATGCAAAGAAGAATAGGCCCAAATTTTGTTGGTCAATTAAAATTAAATCTTTCCTTTAAAAGACCATATCATAGCTCTAGTTATGATAAAGCTATAGACGCATTGTATCGAAACAGAAAAGCCCCTGTTAAACCATTCGAAGAAAAAGTTGTAAGTGTTTGTAAAGATTTACTATCTTCAACTGCTCTTAGCACATTCTTTAAGAATTTAAAAGGTAATAAACCTTATTTATATTTAAAATCTCTGAAATGTTTTGGGTTATTAAGCAAAAAAGTAAATGTTAGGTATTATAGTAGTTTGAATCATGGTAAAGACTGGGAGGAGTTCGTTGAGTGATTGTGCGGTTTCATAGATAGTGAAGGAAATTTTTATATTGAATCTATGAATAATGGGCGTTCTTATAGATTTAACTTCCAAATTACGTTGCATATAGACGACATTGAGACATTATAGAAAACTCGGTGGTATAGGAGAAATAAGAGATAGGGCTACGAAGGCTGTTTTTACTATAAGGGCTCAAAAAGATATAATAAAAATAATAAATATTTTATCTAAAAATCCGTTAAACACCAAAAAATATCTAGATTTTTTTGATTTTAAAAGAGCCTTTGAACTTTATATTAGCTCTAAGGTAAAAACTACAGAGTTAATTAGAGAAATTTCCCTAATTAAGAGCAATATGAACCGAGGTAGAACCAACTTTTAGATGCCTGCCGAGTTCAAGTATCGAATAACTCCTTATTGATTACTAGGATTTGTCGAGGGTGATGGTTCATTTTACATTTGTAGAAAGAATTTCCAATTATATTTTGCTATAGTCCAACATTATAAGGACTCAGAGTTAATGCATAAAATTTGTGACTTTTTATATAATTTACCTAGGGTTGAGACACAAATAATACATAAGACTAGCATAAGGATTAGCGAGTCTCTAGGTACTAATAACTCTGTTACTTATCTAGTAATTAATCATTATGATTTAATAAAGTCATTAATTATTCCTTTTTTTAGCTCTATGACATGACGCAGCAAAAAATTCTTGGATTTCGGGGATTTCACTTGAGTATTTAAGTTGAAAGAACAAGGTCACCATCATTCCCATAAGGGAAAAATTTTAATAAATTCATTCTTAGAGCAGATGAATAATAATAGACTTTCAACGTCTGGTAAGCCCAGGGCAGATAGGGAGCTTTTAATTTCACAGGCAAATATAATGCTACAAGGTCCTTCTAACTACGAAAAAGTGGGAGGAAAAACCTGAATTATCTCCAAAAATAAATGACTTACTTATAGAAAACACGTAGCCATTGAAATTCTTGATGATAAAGGTAATCTTGTTAAGACATGTCAGTCAATTACTGCAGTTATGGATTTTTTAGGGGTGTCGCGTTATATAGTTTTAAAAAGATTAGAGGACGGTGAATCAATTTTCTGGGAAAAGGAAAATCGCTTAATCTATATTCGAGAAGTAGAAGTTTAATTACTGTATCTAGATTACGCGGCGCAATGCCAACGCATCGGTTATTACTGACAGTTTGCTTATTCTACCTTGTGTAATTTGACATAATCATATTTCCTATTTTCCTACATTTCAATATAAGCTTACCTCCCTCCATACCTATATTTTTACTTTTAAAAGTAATCCTAACATTTATTACATTGGTAGAGCTAAGGATTTCCAAAAGAGATTTAAAAGCCATCTTAATATTAAATTAAATGATAGATTCCATGCATTTGCTAATACTATCGGTTGAGATAAATTCGAATTTTCTATTATCGAAATTTGTAGTCTAGATATGCAACAAGAAAGAGAAAACTATTTATTGCAAAAATACTTACCATTATTAAATACTATATTTAAAAGTAATTTAAATGATACTCAAACTTATGATTCTTTATACGAAATATTAAAACTTAGACAATTAGAGTCTAAGTTTGAGAATAAATACCAAGGTATTTCCATTTATCTTTACGAGTATGTTAATGGACAACTCGGTACTAGTTGTAATACATTCAGTAGTATTAATGAGCTGTCTAAATACTTAGGTGTTGCTAGAGAAACTTTGAGTGCATATTTAAATACATATGTACCATATAGAAATAGTTTATTTTTAACTAATAAAATAGAATCTTTTGAACTTGTAGAAAAACTAATTAGTGATGCTACACAAGGATTAGAATTAGACCGTAATATTGCTAAAAAGGTATGAATGTACTTTATAGAAGCAGATGGTACTATAGTTAAAACTACATATGAATCTAAAGGTGTAGTAGCTAAATTATTAAATGTACAACACGGAACTATAACTAATCATCTTGATAAATGAATTAAAGGAGGTATTAACGGTAATTATATATTTAGTAGTGAATTAGATAGTTTAGAGTTAGAAAAACTAATGGAAATATCTTCATTAAGAAAATTTAATAACTGTAGAGTATGAGCTTATCATGCTTCAACATTAGAATTATTGTCAGACTCATTTAGTAGTATGCAAAAAGCTGCCGACTATTTTAATGTAGATTACAGATCTATATTAAATCACTTAGATACTAAAATAGCTACTATAAAAGGTGGAAAATTAGTATTATTATTTAGCAGTGAATTAACCCAACAAGAGAAAGAATCATTATTAAACAATGTTCAAAAAGCAATTAATGAAACTGTTGCTGTATGGGTATATAAAAGTGTTAATGATAAATTAATATTACTAGATAATAATAAACCTACTTATAGTTCTAAACTAAAAGCATCTAAGGAATTAAAAATGAGTACTAAAACAATTAATAAATATTTAGATTCTCATAAAGAGTATAAAGGATTATATTTTTACAGTGTTGCTTTATAGATAAGGAAAAGATTTTAAGTAAGGTGTGAGAAACTTTACTTGGCCTCTAGCAAAAGTGAACCTTTTGCTTAAAATCATCAAATTGACGGGAACACCTTAAAGCTATTTCAATTAAATGTATTAGGTAACTAATATATGGCTTAGGTAATGACTTGAGGTATAATAATATCGAAATAGATGTACGAAAGGAAATAGGTAATCCGCAGCCAACACCTTAATGTAATGTTTACTTATTAAGGTGTGCAGTTCATCGACTAGACGGTGATTGGTGTTAAAATAGAAAAATTTAATGCTTAAGATATAGTCAGACCCTACTTGAAAAAGTACAGGGTATAAATATTATACCTGTTAAATGGATAGTTAGTCGTATAACTATTTAGGAATAAAGTCCTATAACTCTACCTGTATTATGTTTATAATTGGTAAAAATAGGATATTCGTACTACGGACTTCTTCAGGCATTTGCAGACGCTTTAAAATTAATTTTAAAAGAATATGTATCACCAACACAAGCTAATTTTTTATTATTTTTCTTAGGTCCTGCTAAGTGATTTAGGAAATCACTTATGTGGGAGAAACTATCAAACTCCGGGGACCTCCTAAAGCTTTTGGTACCAAACCACAGTCGCAAGACTGTGAGTGGCTGAACTAATTACTCAGGTAAGGTAACAAGCCATAAGATGATTGAAAAAGAAATGGAATATAGCGGATCTAAATCAATTACATGTTTTAAAAGTGTAATTGTAAAAGAGCAACGACTAGACGATAGTTGGCATGGAGAATATACTCCTCGCTTAAGGTATAGTCTAATGGGTTTCGAAAGAAATTATCAAGTCAAAATCCTTTCTAACCAAATAAATAAATATAGATCATATACTTCCATAGTTACCCCACAGTTATAGATTAAACTACCGATAGATCCCTATTTATTAAATGCTAACTTTGTAACTGGCTTTACTTAGGAGAAGGTTTATTTATAATTTCGATTCAAAGAGAACCAAGATATAAAACAGGTTGAACAGTAAAAGCAAGATTCTCAATTGGTCTTCATCAAAAAGATATAGCGATCTTGGAACTCATTTTGGAGGAGTAGGAAATATTTCAAAATTGCGCTCACTAATTTTAATGGTGTAGTCGAAAAAATAGTTATCACTCTTAGATTTTCAAATTAAAGGGATTATAACAAATAAAAAAACAATGAAACAAAAAAAAATAACTTATTGGTTCCTGGTGGTACTTATTGCATAGTGGTATTTGGTACAAATTTAACATCTACAGTTGGAGTGAAATTTACTAGAGCTCAACTTTCAATGGTTAAGCTGCCTTCACACATATTAGATATTATAATAGGATTGATCCTTTCAGATGCTTGGGTTAGATTTGAAAATAAAAAAAGTAAAAATGCTCTGTTAGGGTTTAGTCAGTCTGGAGCTCATTCTCAATATTTTTGGTTTGTCTTTACTATCTCATTACTGTCCTTCCTACCCCTCAGTAAGGATTAGAAGTCGTTTAGGTAAAGAAACAATCGAATTAGAGTTTAAAACTCGCTCAATGCCATGTATCACTGCACTACGTAGTTTATTTTCCCCAGGCGGTACAAAAGTAGTTCCTACGAATATTTACGATCTATTAACGCCTGTAGCATTAGCCCACTGAATCATGGGAGACGGAGCTGCTCAGGCGCATGGTTTAATCATTTGTACTGATTCTTTTTCTATCGAAGATGTTGTGCGATTAATAAATGTTTTGATTATTAGGTATAGATTAGAATGTACTTTAGACATCATACACCAACTCAACCTAGAATTTACATTCGACAACGCTATATGCCTTTATTAAGAAATATAGTTATTCCACACATGCATTCTTCTATGCTCTATAAATTAGGGAAATAAGTAGAATTAATTGTTCAAAAACTAATTAATACATCTAGTAACAGGTTAGGCTTTTGAGTACAATTAAATTTTCAAATTGCTCAACATTCTCGCGATATTGAATTAATGAATAGCTTAATAAGATATTTAGATTGTGGTCACTATACTACACCTTCAAAGCACAATCATGGAAAGTTTGTTGTAACACAACTCTCTGATATTACGGAAAAGATTATTCCGTTTTTCGATAAATATAAAATCGTTGGAGTAAAATATCAAGATTATCAAGATTTTAAAAAAGTAGCTCATTTAAGGCTCACTTGACCTATGAAGGATGACGATAAAATTCGTAAAATCAAAGCGGGTATGAACAAGGGAAGAAAATAGGCAAATCTATTTTAAAGTCTATATATTTATTTACTTGCATGATAAATTTGATTGCAATGATTATAACCTTAATCTTTTCACTGTTTGGTTATGCTGTAATACCTTATCCGTACGTCTTAAGTAAACGTAGAAATGGTATGGGTCGCCATTCCATGGGGTTTAAACTGTCAAATTCCGGGGATCTCCTAAAGCTTATGGTACCAAGCTGTAGTTGAAAAACTATAAGTGGCTGAACTAATTATTCAGGTAAGGTAAAAAGTTATAAGATGAGTGAAAACGAAATGGACAATCGCGGATCTAAATCAGTAATATTGAATGATATTATTGTAAAAGAGCAATGAATAAACGGCAGTTGATGTATTGAGCAGTGATTAATACATTTAAGATATATTCTAAAGTATTTCGAAAGAAGTACCCTAGTCAAAAACTTTTCTAAACAATTAAATATAGTTATAATATTATTATTTTTCCTGTACTCATGGGTAAATTCAACGGACTCATTTTTATCATTATTAGCTTTTTCATCTGCTATTAAGATTTACGACGATCCCTCTTCACAGCGTGATACTATTAGAAAGGATTTGCAAGACAAATGCGGAGTATATGCTTGGGTAAATAAAATTAATCATAAAGTATACGTAGGTAGTGGGACTTTATTATATAAAAGATTAGCTAATTATTATCAACCCTGGTCTTTTAAACAGAGACCTAACATGCTTATTTTAAGAGCTCTTCTTAAATACGGTATGGTTAACTTTACTTTAGTTATTCTTGAGTTCTCAGATGTCAAAGGTTTGCTGGAGTGTGAACAAAAATGAATTGATGCACTTAAGCCCAGCTATAATATTCACACTATAGCTGGTAATTCCCTAGGATACAAGCATACTCCGGAAAGTATAGATAAATTAATAACCCTAGCCTTAGGGCGTAAACATTCGGAAGAGACTAAAAAAATGATTAGTGATGCTCTATTAGGCAACAAAAATAGTTTAGGCCGTAAAAGACCTGGAGTCAGGGATTCAAACAGTTTATCCTTCTATTAGTGAAGCAGCCAAAGCCTTAGATGTCCGCTATTCGACAATTTCTAATTATATTCTTCGTAATACCCAGAAGCCGTATAAAGGGCGATATCAAATATCCAAAGTTTAACCTCTATCTATTTTTCTTCTCGAATCCTTTAGTTGGCTCTAAACACAGTGACTACTTGGATTTTGTTAAGGTAAGTATAAATAGAGGAGCGATTTTTTTAAAAGTTACTATATTTTCAGATTAGTTAAATCATTAGACAAATACTTCAAAATACCCTTAACTCTTCTTTTATAGAGTCAGAGCGTTTCGCCTTAAATTTGGTCTTGCAAGCAGTGAAGTTTAATTTCTTCATGATGGGCTGAAATTCTCAAGTATTCATTTCTAAGCTTAATCAAAGACGTAGCTATGCCTCCAGCACCCAAAGCAATGATAGGCAGCCCTCTCCATCTACTCTGCACCCGTGATTCATCACAGGTTTCACTGAAGCCTCCACAAAATCTATAGTAGTATTTGGTACAAACTTAACATCAACAGTAGGTATTAAATTTAGTCTTACGCAATTAGCAATGGTAAGACTTGCTCCTTATCAATATAATGTAATAATTGGATTGCTTTTGTCTGATGGGTGACTAACTATTGCCTCTAAAAGCAGTAAGAATGCAAGATTAGGATTTTCTCAATCTGCAGATCATGCAAGTTATGTTTGATTTGTATTTAACATATTGTCTCACTATTGTAGTAGTAGTCCTGCTCTAACAACTGGTATTAGAGCAGGAAATCGATTTTATGGTTTACAATTCTTTACTAGATCAATGCCTTGTATAACTGAGTTACATTCTCTGTTCTACGTTAATGGTGTTAAATTAGTGCCTCAGAATATTTACGAGCTGTTAACTCCTGTAGCTCTAGCGCACATGGTCATGGGAGATGGGTCTGAAAAAAGCCACGGTTTAATTTTTTGTACTAATTCGTATTCAGTTCAAGATGTTATTCGATTAATGAATGTTCTTATAATCCGATATAGATTAGATTGTAATTTACGCTTAAAAACGCGACAAAACAAACAAAAATTGAATACACGATTTATGTTAGACAACGTTCTATGCCTTTACTCTTTAATATTGTTTCTTCTTATGTGCACCCATCTATGGTATATAAACTAAAATCTTCGCTTTCTAATCCCTCTAATCGTTCTAATCGAAATAAAATCTCAGTTTTTGACAATGAGAAAAATGAAACAACTAGTTACGATTCTATTAGTGAAGCTGCTATAACTTTAAATATACCCAAATCAGTTATTAGTCTGTATTTTACTAGAAATCAAGTTAAACCTTATAAAGGTATAGGTTGGTTAACAAATTACTTTTTATTATTATATTTCATTTCATGGTTAGCATTATTAAAGATCCTGTATTCCGCACGGGTTGAGATGTCCAACTTACTTTTCAAATCAAACTACACCTAAGAGATTTAGCTCTCTTAATGGATATTCAAGCGCATTTAAACGGAATAGGAACAATTCGTAAGGGTAAAGATTATTGTGTTTTCAGGGTTAAACCTTTAAAACAAGTAGCGGAATTAATTAAGTTCTTTGACCAGTATCCTTTAATTACTCAGAAGAAAGCGGATTATATTTTATTTAAGGAAATTGCCATGATTATGCAGCGAAGGGAACATTTAACTACGAGCGGGCTACAAGAAATCATTAACCTAAGAGCATCTCTAAATTTAGGATTGTCTGATAAACTAAAGGCAGCTTTCCCTAAGACTATTCCAGCTAATAAACCTAAAGTGGAAAACCAAAGAATACCTCATCCACAATGAGTAGCGGGCTTTTCTACAGCAGAGGGTTGCTTCTCAGTTGGTTTCAGTAATGACCGATTTAAATATTTATCGTTTAAACTTACTCAACATTCTAGAGATGAGCAACTAATGGTAAGTTTTATTGAGTTCTGGGGGTGTGGATAGTGAAGGAAGGGGAGATTTTAAAGTACAAAGTTTTCCGTCTATAAAGGAAATAATTATCCCTTTTTTAAGCAGAATCCTATATTAGGTGTAAAAGCTTTGGATTTTCAAGATTGATGCAAACGATTGTATTAGAACAATATTATTTACTGGATTAGGATATTGTTAAATTATTGGGTTCATTTTATATTTTTATCAAATTTATAATCCAAAATTAAGCAGCTCAAAGATTATATAACAATATTACCCCATTAGCTTAAGTTTAGCTTTACCAACAGTTCCAGTAGAGGTTCTCATTATCTCATCTTTTTTTAAAATATTATTTTGAGCATAAAATATCCTATGATACTCTCTCCACCATTTGCCTAGGTAAGGCTTTGGAAATTTTATTTAGTAAATAAAATTTTAGTGCTTCGCTATTATTTAATATAATGGCTTGAGGCTGAGGTCGTATCATGGGTAATAAAAATATTAAAAATAAAATTATAAAATGAATAAAAACAATCAAAACAATCATTCAGCTCCAGTTCCAGTAAAATACTATCCTAATTTAGACACATATAAAGCTCAAATATTATCTGAAAATAAACTAAAAAATAGTCAAAGTTAGATATATAATGCTCTGTTAAAGTATGGTCATGAAAAATTTTCTCTTACAATTATTGAGTATTGTTCTCCTGAAAAATGTATAGAAAGGGAAGATTTTTATCTCTCCTCAGAAAAGCCAGGGTACAATATCTTACAAAAAGCAGGCTCTTGATTAGGCCATAAACATTCAGAGGAAGCTCGTAAAATAATGTCTGATATTGCTAAGAAAATAGAGAATTCTGGTCGTTTTAAGATAGGACAATCAAGAGCCGAAGGATCAGGAAGACCTTCTCAAGCAATAGAAGTTTTTGATCAAGTTAAAAAATGAGACAACTACTTATGATTCTATCAGTGCAGCTGCTCGAGCCATTAATATAGACAAATCTATAATTTCTGATTATTTTGCTCGTAATCAACAGAAGCCTTATAAAGGTCAGTATACTTTTAGAAAGTTCTAATAACACAAAACTGAAGAGGGTATGGGCGAGATTCGTAAAATCAAAACCCGTATGAAAACGGGTAGAAAATCTCGGGATACCTATCTCCGTTCCGGAAACTAGTATTTAATTGTAAGATAAATTTGATGAAAAAGTATGGTCCCGGTTTAGTTATATCAAATTATAATTTAGGTATATTATTTATGCTAGCAGTATCTTCTTTAGCTACATATGGAATTTTGTTAGCTGGATGAGCTGCTAATTCTAAATATTCTTTTTTAGGGTCAAAATGGCCCGTGAAAGATTTTAATCTTTCAATGCAACAAACTATAAGCGGGAAATTCATGTATAATTTATTAGGTACTTTATGTGTAAGTTGCAGTTTATGCGCCTCTAAAGTAAAAACCCTTTTAAATATGGATAATCCGCAAGTAACCAAAGCGTTTAACTCGCAAGTAGGAACTTCAGAGGCCATACGTTTGTTATCTATAGACACTAAATTAAGAGGAAGACCACCAGTATATGGAGGCTCTCACCATAATTTTAAAAGAGATGAAAAATGAAATCAATGATTGGCGGGACTTATAGATGGAGATGGATATTTTCATTTAACTAAAAAAGGATACGCAAGTTTAGAAATCACAATGGATCTTAGGGATGAACATGCTTTACAAATTGTAAAAAATGTTTATGGTGGATCTATTAAATTAGTATCTGGTGCAAATGCATTGAGATATTGTTTACGTCATAAAGCTGGTTTTTTAGCTTTAGTAAATGATGTTAATGGACTTATCAGAAGTTCTAATAGATTAGTTCAATTAAATAAAATTTGCGATAAATATGATTTAGATTTAATCTATCCCTCAAAATTAAACTATGATAATGGTTGATTAGCAGGTTTTTTTGATGCTGATGGTTCAATCTCTATAAATACTACTAATGGACAATTATCTATTAGTATTGCTCAGAAAACAGCTGAAATGTTATACCCTTTAGTTGAACTTTATGGAGGTACAATTTATATTAATAAATCTGGACTTTCATTTAAATGATATATAACTAAACTAGAAGATATTCTTAACATAATTGAATATTTTAAAAAATATCCTGCAAGATCTGCTAAAAAAAATAGACTTCATTTAATTCCAAAATGTTATGAGCTCAAAGATTTAAAAGCTCATAAAGCATTACCTGGAACTCTTTTAAATAAAAGTTGACAATACTTTATCCAAAAATGGAAAAAATATGAAGATTAAATCTTAATTTAGTTGTTTATATTTAAATATATGGTCCGTATATTTTTCATTAAATATAAGCACTTCGTAGTACAGCTCAATTAATTAGTTATGAGTTAGTTTTAAGTTCTGCTTTGTTAATTGTGATTATGTTTACAAATAGTTTAAACTTAAGTGTAATTGTAGAATCCCAAAATCCTATTTGGTTTATTCTACCTTTATTCCCCGTATTTTTAATTTTCTTTATAGGAACTTTAGCAGAAACCAACAGGGCTCCCATGGATCTTGCCGAGGCTAATCCTTTCATATTCATTAATTCTCAGCTAATCTTACAATACTCTTTGTTATGATGCGTTCATATCTTTGCTCCACGAAGGAGTAAGACTATAAAATTATATAGTTCAATTAGTTCAATTAATTTAAATAATATTAAGTCTTCACCTCATCTCAACCCTTATTGAATGTCTGGCTTCACTGATGCGGAGGGATACTTTACAGTCAAAATTTTCGAGTCTAAAAGTCATAGCTTTGGTTGACGTATTCAGCCGCAGTTTGGAATTTCATTGCATAAAAGAGATGAGGTTTTATTAAACCGAATAAAAGAATTTTTTGGAGTTGGAACTTTGTACACTTCGGGTCGCTTTGCGGTGGGGCGACATTTCCTACAAAACAATAAAATTAGCAGTAGAGGTTTCACTACCCTTCTCGGCCCTTCGGCCCGAGGACAAAATCCGATGATCCCCGTTAAAATATATTTAGATGCTGATCTTCAGAAGGTGTCTATAGTAAAAGATAACAAAGGAAAGGCAGGTATTTATCGTTGAACTAACAAAAATAATGGCAAGATCTATATAGGGTCTGCAGTGGATTTAACTAATATATTTTTTCATTATTATAGTTTAAAACGTATCTCTGATAGTAACATGACAATCTGTAAAGCGCTTTTAAAGTATGGTTATACTAACTTTCAATTGGAAATCCTTGAATATTGTGAACCGCAAAATATTATAGCAAGAGAACAATACTATTTGGATCTCTTGCAGTCTGAATATAATATACTAAAAACAGCTGGTTCCACGCTGGGTTATAAACATAATGAAGAGGCTATATTAAAAATAAGTAAATATAGAGAAGGTCGTGAACATACTGAAGAGACGAGAAAAAAATAGGTGATTCCATAAAGAGGGAAAATAACCCTATGTACGGTAAAAAACATGCCCCTGAAACTCTTGAAAAATTGAGTGCAATTCAACGGGGTGAAAATAATCCGAGGTTTGGTAAACCAAGACCAGAAGGAGCAGGAAAGCCCTCCCAAAAGTTGCAAGTTTTTGATAAAGATACAAATGTAACTACTCTTTACCCTTCAATAAGTGAAGCAGCGAGAGTTTTAAATATAGATCCTCGAAGGATTTATATGTATTTTAGTCGAAATCAAGCTAAACCTTACAAAAAAAGATATATTTTTACCAAAGTCTAGCGTAGCTCATTTTGAAAAATATAATTTGGTTACGCAAAAAAGAGCCGATTTTGAACTATTTAAACAAATTGTCTTTATTAAGGCCAATAATCGAAGGCTTTCCCTAGAAAATTTCCAAAATATACTGGGTTTAAGAGCTAATTTGAATTTAGGTCAATCAGAAAAACTCCAGAATGCCTTCCCCAATATTCTTCAAGTACCTAGACCTCTCTTTACTAATAAAATTTTATTGACCTTTTATATAACACAGCACTCCCGAGACACTCTGTTAATGGAAAGTCTAATAAGATACCTAAATTGTGGACAAGTACTTAAAAGAAGTTCCCAGTCAGCGGTGGATTTTAAGGTAGGAAGATTTGTCGATATTACTAGTAAAGTTATTCCTTTTTTACAAAAATATCCCTTGCAAAGCGTGAAACAAAAGGATTTTCTAGATTGAGTTGAGGCTTCTTTTTTAATAGGAAATAAAGAACACTTAACGATCAAGGGGTTAGAAAAGATTAATATTATTAAGGATGGTATGAACAAAAAAAAGAGAAAAATAAGATTCTCCATTCGAGCGAAGCTCCTATGGATTTAGCTGAGGCTAACAGCCACAAACTTATCTCCGCCCTGCACCTCCGGTGAGGGAGGAGGGCGGAGGAGAAATGATTTGGCCTCATTAAAGACTGCTATATGCTGGAAACCTCTGACAATTAAGATACTCTATATAATTAAAGTAACAAAGCTTAGTTTTGAGCAATCAGCAGGAACCAAAAATCGTTAGATAATAAATGATTTAGTTGTATCCTCAGAGACTACAAGTGGTTATTTAATATTTTTTTTATTGAATATTATATAGTCCGATATGTATAAATATATATGGATTATGTTCATATTAATAGTTTTAATGTAAATAGGTTTAATATAAAAATATATTAAACACGAAGGGCGGTATTTATAAAAGTAAATAATAAATAAAAATAATTCATAATTTTTTTTTTGTGCAAGCACGTGATTTTTTTTAGTTGTTATAGTACTTATCTCAAAAAAAGATAATAAATAAAGTTTAATCTAAACGGGATACTAAGGAAATAGGAAAAACTATAAGGCCAAAATTCAACAAATAAATTATTATTAAAGAGTAAACTAATAAACTTATTCGTGAATAATATTTCTATAAATACGCGTTTGTTTAGTAGAAGTTATTCTACTTCCACTAGGTCCTCAGATATACCTTTACCGATAAAAGTCTTGAGTAAATTAAATGATAAGAATTTTATAGATTCATGCCATAGTTTACTAAGAAATAAAGGAGGTATCTATAGTTTTTTTAATACTGTAGACAATAAGCAATATATTGGTAGTGCAAAGGATTTATATTTAAGACTCAATTAACATCTTTCAGGTAAAAAGTCTAATATTGCATTACAAAGAGCAATCGAAAAACATAGTTTAGATAAATTTAACTTTTATATTTACGAGTATTTTTCTTATGAAAGTAAACTTATTAGTGATATAGCTTTAACTGATTTAGAAACTAGTTATATTCAAAAATTTGACTTTGAAACTTTATACAATTTTAAAAAAACAGCAACAAGTCTTGAAGGTTATCAACATACTGAAGAGGCTAAGCTAAAGATGGTAAATTGATATAAAGACAAACAAAATCATCCTATGTTTGGTAAAACCCATACAAAACAGGCAAGAGAATTAATTAGTAAACCTGGAAAATTAAAGCCTATGTATGGGAAAAAACATAGTGAATCAACTAAAGCAAAGATAAGTACTAAAAAGAATAAATATCCTTTAGGAGTAAGTATCTATGACTTAGATTATAATTTAGTTAAGAAATTTAATAATAACGTTGAATTAGCTGAATTTTTAAATATATCTAAAACAGTAGGTAGGTATTTAAACTCAGGAAAAATTTACAATAATATGTATCATTTTAAGGTAAATACTTAATAAAATTAATGAGTATAATGTTTTTATTTATACATATTCTGGAATCTGAACTGGTTTCGGGATTCTTAACTGAACATTCTTCGGCAATTTTTGTAGAGTTAGTAAATTGTTTTTTGACAAAATATGTAGATGTATTCTTTTCCTTCTTAGTAATTAAATTTTCTTTAATATCTTTGGTTTCCGTCGCGCAAGCAAAATATATTTGCTTAGCAAGGGATAACTATCCGAATAAATCTATAAAAATGACAGATTATGAATTTCATCAATGGTTTGTAGGTTTTACTGATGCTGAAGGATGTTTTTACATAAATACTGCTAATAATGTACTTAGTTTTAGATTTACTATCAATCTTCATCTCGATGACAAAGAGGCATTGGAGTTTATTAAAAATAGATTAAATTGCGGTACAATTTTTTTAAGAGAAAAAACTGCTAATTTTTATCTGACTAAAATTGACGACATAAAGACTATTTTAATTCCTTTGTTTGAGAAATTTCCTTTAAATGGTGTAAAATATTTAGATTACTTGGCGTTTAAAGAAGCAATAACTATAAAACTTGACGATTCTTTATCAAAATCTAAAAAATTTGAATTAATAACTGCATTAAAAGATAGTATGAATTCTAAAAGAGTAAATTTTGCAATGCCTTCGACTCATACAATAAGAATAACTCCTTATTGATTATTAGGTCTTATTGAAGGAGAAGGTTCTTTTTGCCTTAATGATCCTAAAAACATGGGTATTTCTTTTAGTATTGCTCTTACTTATGTCCAAGCATCTTTGATTAATGCTATTAAAAATTTTCTAGATACTTATTTGATTGATGATGTTCATTTAAAAGCATCTCCGAATTATCAAGAAATAATTAGTAAAAGATCTTTCCTATCCGTAAAAAAAAAATCCACAAATAATAGTAATCCCGCTATTGAAATTTCGATTAGACAAGTAAACTTTATAGTTGATAAATTTATTCCTATGTTATCTAATCTTAATTTTGTAACTAAAAAATATAAAGATTTCTTGGATTGAGGGTTTATTGCTTATTTAATTTATAATGGAAAACATACTACAGAAGCAGGTAGAGAACTAATTATTAAAATAAGTAAAGGTATGAATAATTATCGCTTATCTACTTTTAAAGATCTAGAGAATGAAATGGGCTTTAGGTCTGCCAAAATACCTCAAAGTTTAATTGATGAAGTTTTAAATATGGAGGATATTTATATAAAAGATCAAGATGGGTTACGTATAGATGCTTCAACTCTTTCACTTGTAAAATCACAACTTTTCTATATTTTAGCTAAAGGTTCTAATGGTGAAAAACTAATATTTAAAGATTCTAAAACATGTGCCGAATACTTTGGAATTACTTCTCAAGCTCTTAATATTAGATTAAAAAAGAAATTACTATTAGTTTCTAATAACGTAAAATTTAAATTATCACGTAAATCTTTATAATTATGAGCTATATATTTTATACACAAAAATGGAATCAGAATTAGTCAGTGGTTTCATGACTGAACATGCTTCAGCAGTTTTTGTTTTCTTTTTTCTTGCCGAGTACGCTAGTATCGTTCTAATGTCAGCATTAACAAGTATTTTATTTTTAGGTGGATACTTACTTCCTTTTAATTCTTTAATAGGTCCAATAGACAACGGATTATTATCAGGACTTCTATCTGGAATTACGTTAGGTGTTAAAACTTGTATGATTATATTTGGTTTTATATGGGTGCGCGCTTCATTCCCTAGAATTAGGTACGATCAGCTAATGACCGTATGTTGGACTGTTTTATTACCATTGGTCTTTGCTTTTATATTTTTAGTGCCATGTATTATAGTTGCATTTGATTCTATTCCAACAAATATTTCTGTGCTTTTCTTCCCTGGTATTGTCGCTAGTTTTAAAAATGGTTTAAATAACATTAAACCTAACCCGGCTGATTCTTCTACATTATTTTTACCAGTAGAAATAGTTAAAATCTATTTTAATTTAAATGAACAATCTACAATTAATTTAATAAAAAAGATATAAATAAATTAGCTGGTGTTTATGCATTTAAATTCTAGTTTAGTAATCTGAGGTACAAATTTCTCCTTTACAGAAGGAGTTAAATTTTTCTCAAGCTTAGTTAATTATGGTAAACTACTTTACCATATTTAATAAATTATGATAGTATTATTATTGTTTGATGGGGTTACTTTTTTTAGTTTTATAAACAAAAGTGGCTTCATTATTTAGTCTATATTTTTACCAGTATGTTAGTATTGGTGTTACAAATAACCACAGGCTATCTTTAGCCGGTTAAGATGGAAATTTATATATTTTCTACAAAAACACAAAATGTTACCATTATTATTATTATTAATACCTTTAGTAGGTATATTTATTATCTCTTCTCGTATAATTTACATAGGATCTAACTCAAATGAAGTAAATTATATAGCTTTAATAACATTAGTTGTAAATTTACTAGTCTCCTTAGTGATGTGAATTTTATTTGATTTTAGCTCAAATCAATTCCAATTTGTTCAAGAGTGTTATGAATTTAATGAATATTCAGTTTATTTGGGTGTAGATGGTTTATCTATATATTTTGTTTTATTAACTACAATAATAATGCCTATAGCATTATTATCTAATTGAAGCTCAATTATAGATAATAAAAAATCCTTTGTTATTATTATACTACTATTGGAGACATTATTATTAGCAGTATTCTTAGTATTAGATATATTTTTATTTTATATTTTCTTTGAGAGTATCCTTCCCCCTTTATTCCTTTTGATGGGTCTCTTCGGTTCAACCAATAAAACTAGAGCTAGTTTCTACCTATTCCTATACACATTGAAGAATCAGTGTTTAAGAGCCAAATTCCGGGGAAGCCCTAAAGCTTTAATAACTAAACTTTTTAAGGAAACTTAATAAGTGGCCTCATTAATGATTGAGGGTATAGTAACATCATTAAAGATTCTAGTAATAGGAATGGGTTATCGCGGATCTAAGTCAATAATTATAAAATTAATTATTGTAAAAGAGCAACGAGTAGATGGTTCTTCAATTATAAAATATAATTGTAAGGTGTACTCTAGTCGCCGGGAAAGCCGGTTTTTGAAAAACAAATCATTTTATAGTAATTTTTATATTTTAACTGTGAATTCTTCTTTTATTAAAAATAATAATTTAATAAAATCACAAATAAGATCTTTACATAATAAATCAGATTTAGACCCTTGATTTATTGTCGGTTTTACAGACGCCTCCCCAAAATCTGTAGTAGTTTGAGGTTCTAATTTACAATCTTTAGTAGGAACTGGTAAATTTACAAAACAAGTTAGTAATATGATTGTATTAGCTCCTTATCAATATAGTGTTGTTATAGGATTACTTTTATCTGATGGATGATTAATTTTTGCTTCAAAAACTAATAAGAATGCCCGATTAGGATTTAAACAATCTTTATCTCATTCTGTTTATATTTTATTTGTATTTAACATATTAAGTCACTATTGTAGTAGTGGCCCTCGTTTAACTACTGGTGTTAGAGCAGGAAAGCGGTATTATGGTTTAGAATTCTTAACTAGATCTCTTCCATGTATCACTGAATTATATCTTATTTTCTATCCTAACAAAGTCAAAATAATTCCAGATAATATCTATGAACTTTTAACTCCTGTGGCTCTAGCTCATCTTATAATGGGAGATGGTACAGCTAGAAAGTATGGCTTAGAAATTTGTACTAATAGTTATTCTTTAAAAGATGTTATAAAATTAATGAATGTTTTAATAATACGTTACAAATTAAATTGTACAATTCGTGAAAAAAGACAAAATAATAAAGTTGAGTACATGATTTATATTAGAGAAAATTCTATGCCAAAATTAAGAGCGATAGTTGGACCATATATGTGTCAATCAATGATGTATAAACTAGGTGAAGCCAAATAGAAAATATATCTAACCTTTTAGACTAAAACGAAGGCTCATTCTTTGTCTCAATATTTAAAAATAAGGAATACAGATTAAGATGACAAGTTCAAGCAATTTTCTCCATTACATTACATGCTAAAGATTTACCATTATTAAAACAGATACAATCTTTTTTTGGTGTAGGAACTATAATAATAAGTAAAACTACAACCTCGGTAATTTATCGCGTAGCAGATCTCAAACAATTAATTGAAGTAATAATTCCTTTTTTTGATAAATATCCTTTACTCTCACAAAAACGAGCAGATTTTGAACTATTTAAAACAGTAGTAGATTTAATGGCTCATAAAGAGCATATGACAATGGAAGGATTAGAAAAGATTATAAGTATTAAAGCGTCAATGAATAGGGGTTTATCACAAATATTAATTGAAGCTATCCCTAATATTATGCCCGTAGATCGTCCTAAAATTGAAACAACAGAAATACCAGACCCTAACTGAATAGCAGGATTTAGTACTGGTGAATCTTGTTTTGATGTTAACATAACAAAACAAAAAAATAAGACATTTAATTTAGGTTATCAAACAAAAAATCAGAACATTATTTAAATAAAAATAATTAATAGTATCCCTTGCCTTTCTCAAAATTGCGCTCACTAATTTTAATGGTGTAGTCGAAAAAATAGTTATCACTCTTAGATTTTTATATCAAAGGGATTAAAATAAACAAACCAAAAAATAATGAAAAAAAACAATTCTTTAATGCGTCAATTTTGGGTTTCAGTGGTAGGCTATTTACTTCTTTTATTTTTCTGCTTCGATTCCTTAAATTCTTGCTGTCTTTTATCGTTTGTCCCTGTGGTTCCAATAAAAAGTTATTATAATGTTGAGACTAATAAAAGTACAATTCTTGAAGAAAATAAACAAAAATCAGGTATATATCGTTGAATTAATAAAGTAAATAATAAGAAATATGTTGGCTCAGCTGGGGATCTTTCAAATAGATTATTATTTTATTATTCCCCAGCAAAAATGAATTTTGTTGTACAACAGAGTAAGAGTTTGATTTATTCAGCAATTATCAAGTATGGGCTAAAGGATTTTACTCTTGAAATTCTTGAGTACTGTGAACCTGATAAACTCTTAATCAGAGAGAAGTACTATATTGATTTTGGATCAGAGTACAATATTCTTAAGGATCCAATTCTTCCTCCAATGTCTGGTCGTTCACATTCTGATGAATCTAAAACAAAAATCTCTGATGCTCTGGCAGGAGAAAAGAATCCAATGTATGATAAAAATCATACAGAAAAATCTAAAAAAATCATGTCAAATAATAAGACAGGAGAAAATAATCCTATGTTTGGAAAAAATCATTCCGATGAATCTAAACAAATTATGTCAGATGCTAAAAAAGGTCAACCCAAAGTAGAAGGATCAGGAAAGCCATCTCAAGCAATAGAAGTTACTGATTCCGAATTAAATATAACAACTCTTTATAATTCTTTTAATGAAGCTGCAAGAGCATTAAATCTTCCTAGTTACAGAATAATTGCTAATTATATTAAAAATAATCAAACTAAGCCGTATAAAGGTAGATATAGTTTCAAGAAGATATAAAACTTGTGCTTCTTGTTGAGATTCATTTTTAACATGTTAATTTTACTAGTGTTATGTTGTATTACACATTTCAAGTGGCTATGTGTTTAGTACTGCCAAAATAGTCCTAAGCGTTTATGTTAGTGTAGTTGTATATTATAATCTGAAATTTCAAATTTAGAATTACCCAACATGTTAGAGACAAAGCTCTTTTACTTTTAATTATTTCTTATTTAAATTGTGGTACGTTACAATCTTCCCGAGAAGTAATGGAGATTAATGTGTTAAAACATAAGGATATTGTAAATATTATTATTCCCTTTTTTAATAAGCATCCTATACAAGGTGCTAAACATTTAGATTTTCTTGATTTTTGTAGAGTAGCTTTATTGATGAAAGATAAAGTCCATTTAACTGAAGAGGGACTACATCAAATTCAGAAAATTAAGTCAGGAATGAATACTAATAGAGAATATGGCCAAGATTAACAAATTTTGTAACAGGATTAATAGATGCAGAATGATGTTTTCACTTAGGATTAACTGCAAATGATAAATATAAACAAAATTATCAAGTAACCTTAAAATTTTCGATGAGTTTACATGAAAAAGATAAAGATTTATTAATTAAATTAAAAAATTATTTTGGTGTAGGAAGTATAGTAAATCATGGGCCAACAACATTGCAATATAGAAAAACATCATTTAACTATAGAAGGTATAGAAGAAATTAAATCAATAAGATCAAAAATGAATAAATCCAGAAAAGTATAAATAAAATATAAAATAAATATTAATATCTATAGATATTTATTTTATACTATAAAAGATAAAAAACCAAAATTAAAGATAAAAACGTATTCGGGTCTCTATTTTTATTATTATCTGTTCTTACTTTGTATTCCGAAACAGGTTCTACCGATTACGCTGTTCTATTTAAAGTTTTTTTATCACCAGAAATACAGGTGTTCTTATTTGTAGGAATTTTTATAGCTATAGCCGTAAAAACACCTTTATATTTTGTTAATATATGATTACTAAAAGCTCATGTAGAATCACCGTTATCCGGTTCTATAATTCTGGCTGCAGTTGTTTTAAAATTAAGTGTATATGCTATATTTAGATTACTTTTACCAATACTCCCAGATGCTTCTTTAGAATTTGCTCCTATTGTTTATACTTTAAGTGCTATTACTGTTATTTATGCTAGCTTAAGTACTTTAAGAACTATTGACATTAAAGAATTAATTGCTTATTCTTCTGTTTCCCATGCCGGAATATACTTAATGGGGGCTTTTAGTAATACTGTTAATGGTATTGAAGGTGCTATAGTTTTAGGTTTAGGACATGGATTTGTTAGCTCCGGGCTTTTCATATGCGTTGGTGGAATACTGTATGATAGAACTCATACCCGTTTAATTACATATTACAGAGGACTTGCTCAGGTGATGCCTCTTTTCTCTTTACTATTCTTCATTCTTTGCCTTGCCAACTCCGGTACTCCGCTAACAGTTAACTTTGTAGGTGAATTCTTATCTCTATACGGAGCTTTCGAGAGACTTCCAATCTTAGGTGCTTTAGCTTGTTCTTCAATTGTTTTTTCAGCTGCGTATACTTTTTTCATGTACAACAGAATAGTATTCGGTGGTTCACTTTCTCAAAACTTTTCAGTTAACATTCCTGACCTATATAAGCGAGAATTTATAATGTTAGGAACGCTTGTTGCATTTACTATTTTCTTTGGAGTCTTCCCTAGCCCTATTTTAGATGGTTTACATTATTCGGTTTCTACTTTAATTTATAATTATAGTGAATCTTCTGTTGCTTTATTGCTCTCTCTCCCTGTTTTCAGCACATCGGGTTTAAGTAAAAATTAAACCTAATTTCGTAACCGGATTTGCATTTTTAACGTCCAGGTGAAGGTCCCTCAGGGGTAGATCCTCTATGGGAAAAAGGTTTAATTATTCAACCGCTTCGCAGACAAGTAAAATTTTAACTACTTCTTCAGGATTAGATCCTAAGTTTGTAACGGGTTTCTCAGATGGATAGTGGGTTTTCAATTAATTTTGTGAAAGACTTGGGTAAATATAATCCAAATCTTTCTTTTAAAATAGGTGTACACGCAAAAGACATTATTATCCTACAAAATTTTTGGGAGTTGGAAAAATATACGTTCATGAAGATTTTATGGTTTCTTATAACTATTATCTATTAAAGATTTAGTTATAATAATTAATCATTTTACAAAATATCCCTTGTTGTCTTTTAAATCTGCGGACTTTAATCTTTTTCAAATAGGCTTATAACTTAATATTAAAAAACAACATTTATCGGAGGTAGGATTTAATAAGCTTTTGTTCATTAAAGCTGCTATAAATAAAGGATTTTCTTCAGAATTATCGAGGTATAGTCCTAGCCGAAGCAGTTTTTACTTTTAATCCTTTAAAGTTAATGAGTCATCAATGAATTGCAGGATTTATAAACGCGGAAGGTTGTTTTTACGTGGCTGTTAACAAAGTTAAATCTAAATTAGGGATAAAACTTACACTTAGGTTTATGATAGGCTTATCAGATCGTGAAATTTTTCTATTGAAAGATATAATCGCTTATTTAGGTTGTGGAACATTATATATTAATACAAAGAAAAAACCAGGACAACTTACTGTGACCGTATTATCCGATATTATTATTCCTTTAATTAATAATTGTCCTATTGAAGGGGTAAAGGCTTCAGATTTCAAGGATTGGTGTAAAGTAGCAGACTTAATGGTAAAAGGGCGTCATTTAACTGAAGACGAACTTATAGAGATACAAAAAATAAAGGCAGGTATGAATTCAAAAAGAATATTTGGTGAGGACTCTGCTGAATAGAATAATTTAAGATAATATTATAAGGTGCCTTTATTTTTATTAATAGTATTATTTGGATCTGATAATAAAGTAAGAGCTAGTTTATATTGATTTTTATATACATTCTTAGGATCTTTGTTCTTATTATTGGCTATATTAACAATATCTTCTTTAATGGGAACTACTGATTTTGATGCGCTCTTCAAGGCAAACTTTAACAGTACAACATAATATTACTTATTTGCTGGAATATTCTTTACATTTGCTGTAAAAACACCTACTATTTTTTTAATAGTTGATTACTAAAAGCTCATGTAGAGTCACGTAGGGGTAGTGTAATCCTTGCAGTGATTATTTTAAAATTGAGTTTATATGGAATATTTAGATTAATTTTACCTATACTACCTGTTGCATCTTTATACTTTACTCCATTAATATATGTAATCTGCGTAATAACTATTATTTATGCTAGTTTTAACACTTTTCGTACCGTAGATATAAAAGAGTTAATAGCTTATTCATCAGTTGCACATGCAGCAGTTTATATACTAGGAGTTTTCAGTAACACAATCCAAGGAATCGAAGGAGCTATACTTCTAGGTCTAGGTCACGGATTTGTGAGTTCAGGACTTTAGTATGTGTAGGAGCAGTACTTTACGATCGTACTCATTCTCGTTTAATTACATATTATAGAGGTGTAGCACAGCGCGCGCGGTTTTAAAAAGAAGTTTTTGGGCTCCGAAAAAAACTGATTTTATAATTCTATAAGTAAGTACAAAAAAACAAAATATTTTTATTCATTATTTAAACCTTCGGAATAGTACTAGGAAATATAATTTATAAATTAAATCTTCAGTGAATTTCTTCTGGTTCTGGTTCGACTCCAGACGAATGTTATTTTTTAATGCGGCCACTTTTAGGCGAGATTATAATTTATTTAGCTGGGTAGCTTTTCTTACGCTGTTATATTCTGTATTTATATATTATAATAATTTAGAGATTATCTCATCAAGTACAAGAATAGATACTATGACGGTTTATTCCTATTCTCCCAAATATTTAGTTTTGATCATGATCTAAATAATCATGGAGCTATGATATTATCATTAACTGCATATTACCCCAGACTTTTACAAGAACCAATGGGAGCTACAGGAAAGAAAAAGTTATTCTTTTTAACCAATTATGCAAATAGTTCTTTAGAAAAATCTAAAAATAATATGGGAGAATAATTTACAATTTTAGAATACTATTAATTAATAGGGGTAATATTTTTAATGTCTAGTTTTACTTAAGTTAATGAGCTAAAGCTATATTTTATTTTTATATGCTTTTTAGGTGTATAATTTAAATGTCGCTGATTTACATTCTCGGCTTTTGTTTTTTTTTTAAGTTTTCGCATTTAAAAAAAAGCGACTTAATAAAAAAGATAGAAGCTGGGCGAATGATATCACTAAACTTATATTAGGTATGTAAAAAAATTATTTCAATGCCGGGGTAGTTCAAATAGGTTAGAACGTTAATTTCATGCATTAATAATGGGAATTCAAATTTCTCTCCCGGCTAAACCAAAAACTTAAAATCAGTACAAAGTCTAAATATTAATCCTTATTCACTTTCTTCGATATTGTCTCTGTCCGTTCTTTTATATGTTTAGACTTTTAATAAACCCAAAAAAGTAAAGTAATATAAAAAAAAAAATCTAAAGTATATTTTTACATATAAAGTCGTTTTAAAATAGTTAGCTATCTTTATGTCTTTTTTTAAGATTAGTATTATTCGATAAAATTAGGTGAATTGTAAAATATATGTCTCCTTAGCTTCGCTAGAAGGGTTTTATCATAAAAAAAAAATCACATTATAATATGAAACTTAACAAAACATTGTAAGTCCTTTCCTTTCGGGGGGCATATTTAAGCGCCACCATTTATGTATGGGGTGACATGTGGTCTTCTGAATTTTAATTCTTTTATTAGCGCAGTTTTATTAAAATTCGTCTGTCTTTTTCCTCCTTCTAATAATGGGGTCTTAGTTTTTTGTAATACAAATAAAATTAAGTATTGAGCCAGGATCTTTTAAAATACAGATTATTTTACTTTTCTACAGTTAATATATATAAACATATTAAATACGAAGGGCGGTACTACTAACAGTAAATAATAAATAAAAATAATTTATAATTTTTTTTGAGTTTTTTTTTAGTTGTTTTTGTACTTATTCCCGGGGGCGCTTATTTAAGCGCCCCATAATAAATAAAGTTTAATTTAAATGGAATACTAAGGAAATAGGAAATACAAAAAGGCCAAAATTCAATAAATAAATTATTACTAAAGAGTAAATGATACCAATAATAAAAGATGTGATATTTTTTGACAATTCTGCCCTTGTGCGAATGTTAGAGCCTGAACTCTGAGCTGAAATTCAAGAAATACTTGATCCATCAGTCAGAGAGTTACTTTATCAACTAATACTATTTATTGCACATAACTTATAATTCCTTTCATTGTTTGTATGAAAGAATAGTAAGCTGCTTTATTGCTCTCTCTCCTTGTTTTCAGCATATCGGGTTTAAGTAAAATTAAACCTTACCAAAAAAATAAAAAATGAGAAAACCAAAAAGTCTTATATTAAAAACCAAAACTTCATATTTAAAACTTCACTGAACTAAGGTGATACTAGTTGACGAGGATCTAAGCAAAACCTCATATTAACATTGAAATACAAGTAGCAGATATCTGTCGATGTCTTTTGGGGTTAAAAGATAACCAAAACTTGGTTAAAGAATAAATGTTAAAATTAGGAAAGTAGGCTGTGTACGCAGATATAGTTCCTTCCCATAATGATATATTAATGAACTAAATAGGGAATAATTAAGTATTAAAATTATTTATAATCCTTCAGATTCTTGGTTCTTATCTTTGAATAAGTTACAATTTATAAAATATTATTTATTATTGTTAAAATTAATATTATTTATTTTTGATTTATTGTTATAGTTCTTTAATTACTTACTATTTATCTTAAAATCTTATATTAATAATGACCTATTAAGGGAATCTATTAAAATTAATCTTCAAATACTTATTCTTTTATGCTTTAAATCCTTGATTTACTTATCTTTAATATTAATACTTTGTCTTTATGAACCTCTTTAAGGATAAATTTCACAAGATTTCTTTGGAATTCTTTAGAATTCTTGCTTCCTCGGGTTCCCTTATTTAGTTATAATTAATGTTAAAATACTTATGCTAGCTATGACTTATTATTTAAGCTCAAAACTATACAATTAGTAACTTGTCTTAATTATCACCCTTTATTAGAACTAAATTAGCAAATATGATCTTAACCTATTGAATATTACTATTATTCAGAACTAAATTATTTATTTTTAATTACTACTGATTACTCTAAATTATACAATTAG
>Ga0307507_10000632_pt1 | contig 76078 bp, 34 predicted proteins | sample 7_EM_MG_FD_207223 | JGI IMG/M metagenome (GOLD analysis project Ga0307507, IMG submission 207223) | Populus trichocarpa ectomycorrhiza microbial communities from riparian zone in the Pacific Northwest, United States - 7_EM | ecosystem: Host-associated > Plants > Roots > Unclassified | place... | reverse complement strand
CTGCGTGTCAAAAAAACACGACATAGGCTAGTCGGTCGAGTTGCCAAATGACCTCAACTGCGCGCCAATTGCGTCAACCACCAACCATTGAGGCCATTGAAAGGGTACCATATTTTGCCGATATATATATACTCTTAGTAAAATCTAAAATATAATAGAATAAGAAATACTAGAATATAGGTCTTCCTCTAGCTACAACAGTAGAAATACTTAAATCTATTCTTGCTAGAGCATGGTATTTTATAGATATAGGACGGGTCTAGTATAAGCGCATAAACGCAATAATGGTAGCACTTTAGAGAAACCACTATAGGAGTAATAGAAGTGTGACGGGCTCGTATAAATGCTTTTAAACCGAAGCTTGTAGATTGCTACTATATAAGGATACTAAGCTAAGGAGAAGGAGAAGAAGACTATTAGAGGCTAATAAGATGCAAGGGGTCGCCAAGGCGCTAGTAGTAGACGAGCCAATAGTAGGCGAGCTAATAGTAAGAAATAGTAAGAAATAGTAAGAAATAGTACTAGACAGTAGGCGACAATATAATAGGTAGCAGAATATGGCAGAACTTGGCAGAATTTGGTAAGTGACGCGCCCTAGCACCGTTATATTAACCCCCCCCCCCCCTTCCTAAAAAAGCCTACCCTCAGGCTTTGTCCGAGTTCTTTATTATTATCTAAATTATTATAGTTATCTAACCCCTCTTCCTAGAATTTAATCCAGCTGTCTAACTTGCGTAGTGGTCTAGGGAGGTCTAGGTAGGCTAGGTAGAAATCTTATAGCTTATAGAGAGAGTACTTAAAATTAGATATGGGGTGCTATTCTAGATCTTTGTTATAACCTACCCAGCTTGCATGGTATTTTAAGGTACTATAGTCCTTCTTAACTACTAAGATCTCTTTAACTTTCTATTCTTTATCCTCTACAATTTAAATTGGTAGTAGGGGGTTGTTATACTATCTAGGCAACGGATCGTCCGTAGCCTTCCGCAGTTAGTCTAAAGAGAAAACAGGGTGGATTCTTATTAACTCTAGTAGCTTAACCTTAAAAGAGTGCCCTACCTTCTTAGGGATCTTATAGAGGCTAGCTATTTAGTAGTCTAGCTTACGGCTTAGCCTCTAGGTCTTTTAGTTCTTTATTAACACCTATACCTTATCTCCTATATGGAAGTCTACCTTACAATAATATTGGTTCACATTGGCCTCTTTCTTCTCTTATGCCTTTTTTATAATTGCTTAGGCGGTCTCGTAGGCTCTATATATTCTCTTAGTAAATACATAGGCCTCTTTATAGCTAAGGTGTTTATAGGCTATTACAGGTCCTATAGGTCTATCCCAATTAAAGAATATTTATAGTTTGTATCTGTAAAGTAACTTAAATAGCGATATTCCTATACTATTATAAGGGAGCGTAAGCTGTGCGTAGTCTATTATAGGCAGCAGTTCTAACCAATTATCTTAGTAGTAGCTAATAAAGGGGTGGAGTTGCTGGTTAAGGTACTAGTTTATAATCTCAGTTCGGCTATTGGTCTAAGGATAGAATATAGTAAAGAGCTTAATTTAGATTCTAAGGATGCGGTAGAATTCGTCCTAGAAGTCTAATATAAATTAGGGTCTATAGTTAGAGACAATTAACTTAAAAGCGCCATGGATTTAGTAGATGTTGTTAATATATATATAGGCCATGTCCTTTATAGTCGTAGTCCTAAAGCAAGAGAGGGAAGTAGCTTACTTACTAAGTTGGTTAACTACTACAAAGGCCATATTATAGCCGTGTTTGTCCTTTAGGAATAATTTAAGGTCCATTATAATATATTGCTAAGGGTGTTTAGGGACTGGCAGTGGTTATAGCTATTTAGGAGTTTAGTCTTTAGGGGTATTTGCGCGTTTACAAGCATAATAATTTCTAATAAATTGTTCTATATTAGATAGGAGTCCTTACTAATAGTAATAAGGTAATAGTAGTTGGTGGGTCTTATCTCGACTAGGGTGCGCTATAGAGACTTAACAGTGGACTTTATAGATTAGCTCTATTTATAGGTTATTAATGTCTAGAACTATAAGCTGTTCTTAGTATAGGAGCAGTCCGTCTTCTATTTCTAAATTAGGGTTACCTTTTATAGCTTAATCACGGAGGGCTTTTAGGGACTTAGCTGTGCGATTTATAGTTATGATGCGGTTAATTAGTCCTATTAATTTATCTAGGATCTCTCCTTCTATAGGCGCCAGCTTATTCCATTTAGGGCTTAGTTCCTTAAGGATATATAGGTTAAGCTGTTTGGGGCGGAGGAGGGTACGTATCCGGTGCTAAGCCTTTAGCTTATCCTATAGTCCCATATCCTATTCTCTCCAGGTAAGGGTATTAGCTTTAGAATTTTGCCTACTGGGGCGGTATATAATTATAAAGAAGAATTAGGAGAGTATTTTAGCCTACCTGGCCTATTAACTAGTAAGCTACTTTATTATTATAAAATACTTAAGGGCTTTATAATTAGTATAGACCTTAATCTAAGAGTCTGTGCTTTTAAGTTCTGCGCGCCACTAGGACAATAATTATATAATAGCCAATATTTCCTTATTATACACCTTATAGTTATACTTAGCTAGGGCCATTGTTTTTAAGAAGAACATAATAGGGTACTATTTATCGTCTAGGTGTAGCTATAAAAGGACCCCTACTACTACCCTATTAGAGGCATTTATTTCCAGCATTAATTTAAGGTCTAGGTTATAGTAACAAAAGATTAGGGAGGAGATAAGTTAGTCCTTTAACTCCTTAAAGGCTTTTATATAATTATCGTTAAAGATAAAAGACATATTATTCTTAATTAGTTATATAAGAGGCTTAGCTATAACTCTATAGTTATAGATAAACTAATAGTAGAAATTATAAAAGCCAAGAAAGGACTAGATGCCTTTTATAGTGCAAGGGGGTTTCCAGTTATAGATTGCCTTAACCTTCTCTAGGTTAACTTCAATCCCTTCTATACTAACAATAAACCTAAGGTACTTTATACGTTTTACTCCAAATTTGCATTTTTTTTAAATATTAACTTATAGGCCTATATTTTGCAGTCTCTCTAGGACCTTCTTAATATGAACTTAGTGCTTAAGTTTATTATCTAAGGATATAAGAATGTTGTCTAGGTATGCCATACAGAATTTATTAAGGTAGTTAAAAAGAACATTATTTATGTACTATTGGTACGTAGCTGGCCCATTTATTAGTCTAAAAGGAAGAACTTTACACTTATAAGAACCGTAGCGGGTATAGAATATTATTAGATCCTCTAATATAGGGTCTATCCTAATTTGGTAGAAAGCTTGGCGGACATTAAGCTTAGTAAAGATTTTGGCTTGGCTTAGACGTATAAGGGTCTCGTTAATTAGAGGGAGGGGGTAGTAGTTTTTTTAAGTAATAGCGTTTAGTTTTTAATAGTTAATACAGAAATAAAGGCCCTTATTAGGTTTCTTTATAAATAGGATAGGGGAAGTAAAAGGGGCCTAACTTGGTTTAATAAACCCCTTATAGAGGTTATTAATTAAGTACTACTTAGTTACTTTTAGTTTCTCTATAGTTTGCTAGTAAAGGGGCTGTAGCCTAGAGAGTTATCGGCCTCTAGTTAAATTTTATGGTTATAGGTTTAGTTGGGGGGGGTAGTATATCCAAGGCTGCTTTTAAGAACACGTCTTTATAGTCTAAGAGGTATATAGGGAGGAGGCGTTTAACTAGCTCCTTGTTAATTTCCTCTACTAGACCTTCTTCCTTCTTATTAATAATCCGGTTAATTTTATATAAGCTAGTTATAAAGACCTTATTATCCTTCTAATATATATTAAAGTGGAAACCTATAGCGCTAATTGCCGTAATATCTACTATAGAGGGGTTATGTAATAGTAGGTGTGTCTATGGCCTGGGGGGCCTTTGGCCTATTAGCATGGTCTTTACTCCTTTTAGCTCTCGTTATATCTTTTAAAGGTTATCCTCTACGTCCTATTAGTATGTCCTCTTCCCTATTAGCTAGATCTTCGCAATTTAGAAGTCGTCTATATTACTGTCTATTCTACTTTTATAAGTAGAGTCCTCCTTAACTATAGTCCTTTAGGGGAGTATCCTTATTAATATAGAGTTCCTACCGGTCTTATAGTGGGCGTCTTCTTAAGTAAAGGCTAGGTTATAGTCCCTAATATCCTACTAGTAGATATAGTTGGCCTTTATAGTTAATATCTTATAGTTAGTATAAATTTCTCTAATAAAGGAGGGCAACTTTAGTCTATTCTCCAGCTAGACAAACTGTCTTTATTAAACATTTAGCCAAATATTAACGTAGGATATCTATTTTCGGCTAAGGATTATATTATAGGACCCTAGGTCTAGGATATAGAAGGGGATACTAAACTAGCGTTGTCCATCAATAGTAATATATAGCTTTAAGATATGGGTAACCGGCTTATCAGCTTAGCTATTATAGCCTTTTACTTAAACAGGCTTTTCTAGTCAGGTAGCATTTATATTTAAGAACTTAATAACATCATTTATATAAGCAATGTTTATAAAGGTAAAGCTATTTACTCCAATATTAATAAGGGCAGTTATATTAACTTTATATCTATTTTAAAATACTATATATAGAACTATAAAGTGTTTCCCACTTATTAGATAACTTAGATTAATCTCTTTAACATTAATAGAATACTCTAGGGGGGAGTTTTTCCCTAAGGTTCTTCTTTTCTGTAACGGAACCTTGTAGTAGAAACTACGGTGGGTCCAGTTATTAGGCTGAGTATGTAGGTAAGAACAGTTTAACAACGTAATAATAACTAGTGGAGTGGTTGCCTAACAGATTAACTTTAATTGTATTCTAAGATTTACTACAAGGAGAGAACTATCTATGGTAGGGACTGAGGTCCTTTAAATATACAACTATACTCCTAAGAAATCCTCCCTTATATATAAGGTACGTGTTATATATAAGGTATATATGTTTACTACGTTTCCTGCGTTCCTCACGTAGCACACCACGTAACTTAGCTACTATTCTTTGTTATATAGTTCTATAGGATCCATTCTAGACCGTGCCCTTATTAACCAACTAGCTTCCTCCAACTCTTCTCCAAGTAGTTATAATATTGTACTTAAGCTATCCGTAATACTATCTCCCTCCTCTTTATCTTTGTCCTTAAAGATTCCTAACATCTCCAAGTCGTCTACTAGAGGTGTAATGTCCGTTTAATTAGTCCGGTTAATATCCTTACTTATTATGCCTAAAGCATCTTCTTCTTTATACGCGCAACGTCGTGCTTGTACTATTGCTGCTATATTATTGCTAGGTGAGATAATACCATCTCCGTGTTCTTATTGTGCGAAAAAGGGGCTAATCTGTGTTACGCTGGCGAGTTCTACCGCCCAACAACTATCCTCTTGCTTGGAGTGCACTAAAGCAAACGTTTAATCACTCTGTAATGTTCGTTCTACTTCTAACGCTAAGTGTGCGTGTTCTATAACTCTTAATAGTCTTCTAGTTCCCTAAGTAACTTATTATAGGGTTCCGTGTTTAATCTGCCGCTGTAAAGCTTAATAGTAAGCTCTCCGCTGCCTTGGCTGAGCTGGAACGTTCCCGTGACGCGGAATAGAAGGCCCTTAATGCTCGAATTGCGGCGTCTGCTCGGCTGCTTTGTCTTAAGAAAGTTTATAAGAAGGGTTGTTCTAAAGAGTGGAAACTTGTTTAATAGGGTCTTGACAAGCTAGGTAATAAAAGGACTGGCTCTCCTCCTATAAGGGAAATAACTCTGAGTAGCTCGGTAATTGCTTCTCTTAGGTGACTTATTCTTTGGTGATCCTTTTTTATTAATACTACCTGACCTGCTTTCTTCTAATACTCTTATACCTTTCCTATAGCGTTCTCTAGGTTGCTTAGTGGTTTTTAGGTAGTCTTACTATAGCCTATCTACTTTACTTTATACTATGTTTTGTTATCTACATCCTTGTAACTAATGATCTTTAAAACTTGCTATTTATCTTTCTCTTGCCCTCTATATGTGTCTGCTTTGTAGACTGGTGGCTTAATATTCCTATATACTGGCTCTAGCATTGCGACATACTGTATAGGGTAGATTTTCATTTTGGCTAATAGGTTTAACTTATATGTGACTAGTAAAATCCTTTACTTGATTTTAAAAGGTCCTAGTCTAATATAGTTTAACTTTTTGCTTGGTCGTCAACTCTTGAAATTTTTGTATAGTAGCTATACTTTATCTCCCTCCTTAAGATCTGGTCCCTTAGATCTCTTAGCATTATAGTACTTTTTTATCCTTTGCTGTACTAGTTTGGCTGTTTCTGTAAGGTCTATATAAAGATTTACTAACGTCTTTATTCTCTGTTTAGTTATGCTACTTGTTTTCTTTGCTTAATATAGTAATAATAACGTTCTTAGCTTATACCTATAGTTTGCCTTAAATGGTAATGTCCCTATTCCTTCTTATGGTGTTGTATTGTACGCAAACTATATAACTGGTAATAATGATACCTAATTATTCTATATATGATTAATGTAATGCCTTAGATACTATTCTAGTGTCTAGTTTAGCCTTTTTATTTATCTATCCGTCTGCGGATAATACGCTTTAGAGGTTACTATGCGAACTCCTTATTCTGCTAGAAATACTTTCTAAAATGTTGCTATAAATCTTAGATCTCTGTCTGATATAATCTTATTTAGTGCTCTATGTCTTGTAAATACTTCCTTTATATAGATTCTAGCGATATCTTCTACTGATATCTCTTTAGTGCATGCTATAAAGTATCCCCACTTTGTTAGCTTGTCCACTATTACTAAAATTATGTTATAATCTTGTCCTATAATAGGATCTCTTAACTTTGGTAACTTAATAATAAAGTCTTATAATATAACCTCATACGGTCTTCCTGGTGTTTTAATAGGTTGTAGCCCTCTATATAGCTTATACCTTGTTAGTTTGTTTCTTTGGCAATTTAGATATTTCTTTATAACTTATCTTGCTAGTCCCTAGATTCCTTAAATAATATACTCCTCTTAAAGTCTTAACACTAAGCCTATAGCTCCGTTGTGTCCTTAAGTTAGTCCCTTATAGAATGACTTAACAAACTCCTTTATAATCAACCTTAGAATATAAGTAGCTTCTCTATTCTTATATTGCTCTAAGTCTAGATCCTCTACCTACGCTTTTTAGATCTTTTATATCTAACTACTCTCTAGTGCCTTATAGACCTAACTTTCTTTAGTTGTTATAATCTTTAGATAATTGTACCTAATTAATCTATCTTAGTTCTTTCGTAACAAAGCTCCTAACGGCTTTTTATTATTTTGTAGTTTAGCTTTTCTACTTAGAGCATCTACTCGTGCGTTATCTATACCTTTGGTATGCTGAATTTTGAAATAGTATTCTATAAGTATTTCCGCTCACCTAACCTGCCTTTGGTTAAGTTTCTTTATTGTTAGGAATCCTGTAAGGTTCTTATAGTCCGTCTTAACTATAAATGGTTTCTTTGTGCCTTGTAAGAATGCTCTCTATTTCTTAAGTGCTGTAACTATGCCTAACAACTCCTTGTTATAGATGTTATAGTTTAGTTCTGGTGGTATTATCTTTTAACTATAGTACGCTACTGGATGCCATGCGTCCTAGTGCTTTTATAGCAAATATGCTCCTAGTGTAAAGTCTAATATATCTATCTTAACAACTGTGTCTAACCTTAGTTAATAGATTTTGAGGACTGGTTCTTAAGTAAATAACTCTTTAAATTCTTGGAATAGCTTCTTCTACTTACTATCCTAAACCTATAGTTCCTCCTTCTTTGTTAACCTTGTGAATGGCTTAATACTTTTTAACCATTGTGCTATAAACCTCCTATAGTAGTTGCAAAACCCTAGAAATAACCTTAACTGCGTAACGTTCTCTAGTTCTTGCCAACTTACTATAGCTTTAACTTTCTTTAGGTCTATGCTGATTTTTCCTAGTTTAATAATAAATCCTACAAAATTGGTCTTCCTTATAAAGAACTCGCATTTCTTAATTGCTACTGGCATTTGTTCTTCCTATAGTCTTTCTAAGACCTATTTAATGTGTTTTCTACGTTCTTCCTTATTCTCTAAGTAGATAATAATATTGTTAAAATATACTATAATAAACTCATCCAGGTGTTTTCCTAACATACTATTAATTTGCTTTTGGAACATTGCTAGTATATTTATAAGCCCGAATTGTATAACTAATGGTTTATATAGTCCTTCCTTTGACCTAAAAGCTGCTTTCTATTTGTCGCCTTCCTTAATTCTAATTTAATGGTACGCCTACCTTAGATCTATCTTTGTGAAGATTTTTACATTGCCTATCCTGTCTTAGATTTCGCTAATTAAGGGTAAAGGATATTTATCCTTCTAGGTAATGCTATTTAACTATTTATAGTTTATACACATCCTGAGCTTTCCATTTTTCTTTAGGATGAATAATACTGGATATCCTGCTAATAACTGCGACGGTCTAATGTATCCCTTTTATAAGTTCTCCTAGATAAACTCCTTAAGTGCCACTAACTCGGTTTTAGTAAGCTTATAGATTAGAAAGAACTTTGGACTCATTCCCTCTTCTAACTCTATTTTATAGTCCTACGCTATATATTCTAACAGCCTTTCGCTTTCTGGTGACTATAACTTTTTACTATACTTGTAGTATCTTCTTGGTATATAACTTAAGCCTTGCTTAGTCTCTTCGTATATTGCTCCTACTTAGTACTATACTAACTTGGTTTGCTATTATATCTTGCGTTATTAAGTATCTTTAATATCGACCTAACCTATAACCTAATCAATCTTTAGATTATATTCCTGTAACTAAGGCATCCCTAGTATCGCCTTATCCTGTCCTAATAGTAGGATATTAAAAGACATTCTAACTAGTCTCCCCTTAATAGTTAACTAAATAGGTCCTGTTTTAAGATTAATAATACCTCCTCTATAGGCTATCTGATCTCCTAAAATCGTTATAAGTAGATATAGGTGTTTCTTTTGTCTATATGGTAACCCTATCCTTTCTACTACTTTTAGTGATATGTGGTTTCTTATTACTTTATTATCTATTAACGCTTTAAACTACTGATCTTGCTACTTAACTTATAAATTTAGGTATTGTCCTTAAATTTCTTTAAGGGTTTAAGGCTCTAATACTGGTTCCCTCTAGTCCTATACGCCTCCCCTTTTCTTAACTGTTGGCTGCTAAATCCTACTTATACTTAATCCAACCTAGGCTAATACTTAGTTTGTTTCTTTTCCTCTATATACTATAGATAAGTATTCTCTGGGCAGTCCCACCACTGTTATCTATCTAGGTATTCTTCTGTAAGGAATCTTCCTAGTTAAAGTGTTAAGTCCCCTTGACTTTGTACTTCTACTGAGTGCTATCTATGTATATACTTAGCGTCCCTAAACCACTTCTCTTCTAGTGCCTAATATATCCTTACTAGGTACTTCTGGTTCTTGTCTTTTAGTGCTCTATATATATTGCATGTGTTATCTATACAAGCTATCCACGATAGTGTATAATACGCTAAGTAACTTAGGTCTACTTTTGGCTTGTCTTTACTCTTGAGTTTAAACCTCTATCTAGCTAATCTAACTGTTGGTCTTTCTTCTGCGGGTACTAAGATTTATTATTTACTTTTCTAGTCCCTAGATCCTTCTTCTAGGTTCCTTAACATTATAATTAACGCTCCTTTAATATAATTTATGCGTTTTTCCGTAATGGGTTGGTCTTAGATAACTTTTTTGTCTAGCTATATATAAAAGTCTTCCTATTTATTGTTGTGTCGTTACCTATACCACTTCCCGTATAACTGGTTTAGTGTATATAGTCTATCTGTTAGAAAGTACCTTGTTATTGCTATATTATAACATCCTTTAGTATATCTTTCTTTAAACCTAACTGGAACATCTAGATCTTCTTCTTATTCTAGTTTATCCAACTATTTTGCCCTAGGTGTTCCTGCACTAGGCCTATTAGTAATTCTTTATATGGGTACTCTATCCCTTCTACAACCTGGCATAGCTGACCTCTTGTTTAGCTTTTGCTCTTGCTATACAATAATTCTTTGCCTAAACTTATCTATAGTTTCTTATTTTCTGCGTCTTGTAGCTAGATCTTTGAATTCGTCTTGCTTCCTAATCTTAGTATTAACTTTTTAATCTTTAGGCTAAACACCGTGTTTACCTAGAATTACTAACGTTCTTATTCGTTCTCCAAACTTATAGTTCTTAAACTTGCGTCCTATACTTATTTGTTTGTCACTGAACTAAGTTGCTGCTCTTTCCTATCAGTTTTTATCCGTTGTGGGCTCTTGAGCTATTCTCGTCGCGTCTTATAAGTCTAGAGCCTTCCTTATCTCTTCTTGAGAATCTTGGACCTGTGGCCTTTTACCTTTATTAAGTAATGAGCTAGCACTAGTAGTTGTCTGCTTGTTTAGTTTCTTCTAAATATTACTTCTTTTATCTTATAAAGCGATGGAAATTGTATTTAATGGTGTTATGATATCCGTTACTAATCTGTGTTTTGTGGTAGTTTTAGTTTCTACTTCTGTTTTGACTTCTTTAAGGTCTATATACTCCTAATAAGCTGCCTTCGTTGCCTTATTGTTGGTAAATACTTCGCCTATATTAAACTTATTATCTTTAATATCTGGTCTATAAGCTGGTTTGTTGGTTTCTTTAAACTTAGATAATAATAGCTCCTATAGCTAATAGCTTGCGCTATACTTAGCGTCCTTATAAATTTGGTATGCGTTGTTATAACAAAACGTAAAACTATTAATTGAACATTCTTTTGTTCCTCGCAGTGCACTATTGTCCCTTTATATGTACGCGCTATCTGCTGGTCTTGTTCCCTTTACTATATGGTTACTCTAACTACCTCTATAGTCTCTAGCGAAATGACCCTGTTTCCCGTAATTTATATAAGCTCCATCTTTAAACCACTGATTTTGCTATAGAGTCTGCCTAAACATCTTCTACTACTAAGATCCCTGGTTTAGCCTCTGCTCTTAGGTCCTATAATTACTAGATTCTTAACCTCTAGGTTTCTATAGTTTCTTTATCCATCTCTTAGACTCTTTAGTACCACTTAGGTCTATTAGCTCCGCGCCATTCCATAGTTTTTAACTCTATGTTAGTTGTTGCGTACTCTGCGCCTTATATAACTATGGAACTCTATCTTGCCCTTTCTTAGCTTGTTCCCTTTAATAGATTCTATTATTAATCTTTATTAACTGGTTTATTAACTCCCTTAGAGTATCCGCATCTTCTATTAGGATAATTGCGTTCTGGACTTTAGCCTTAAGTCCCTGTTTTTACTGTGCTATAAGCGCCTTGTCATTCCACTTAACCTATATGGCTAGTATTTAAAACTGTGTTGTATACTTAATTACTAAAGTGTGTTATACTAAGTTCTGAAGTTTTTGTTCCGCTATTGTGGTTGCTTTAGGGTCTCTAAATATTTGTGTTAACTATTCTACAAATCCATTCTAACTTGTAAACATATACCGTATGTCTGGGTTAGTAGTTGTTATACCGTTTGCTTGTATCTCTGTGAGGTAAGGCTTAAACTACTCTAGAGCTCTTCCTATTAAAAATAGTCCTGCGTATATTACCTAATCCGTAGGTGTTGCTAACTTCGCTCCTTCTTGTATTACCTTAAAGTGTATCTGCGTAAGAAACCCTTTAAGCTTTAACTTCTCTCCTAAGAACCGTTTAATTAAAGGTAACTTAACCTTTACTGCTCTAATTCCACTAATGCGTTCTTTAAGTATCCTATTATTATCTTATAAGCGATTAACTATTTTCTATAACTGACCTTATATAACCACTTGAGAATCCGTATCTGCTATACTGGTGTCTCCTGGCCCTGAGCCTGAGGTTATAGCTGCCGTTAATGGCGTTGTGACTGGTGCTTTGGGTGGTATATTGTTCGACCTTATTTAATACCGTAACCTTGGTAGTGAATATATAACGGAACCTTGTAGCAGAAACTATGGTGGGTCTAGTTATTAGGCTGGGTATATAGGTAAGAACAGTTTAACAACGTAATAATAACTAGTGGAGTGGTTGCCTAATAGATTAACTCCAATTGTATTCTAAGATTCACTATAAGGAGAGAACTATCTATGGTAGGGACTGAGGTCCTTTAAATACACAACCGTACTCCTAAGAAATCCTCCCTTGTATGTGAGGTATGTACGTTTACTACATTCCCTGCGTTCCTTACGTAGCATACTATGTGACTTGGCTACCATTCTTCGTCACATGGTTCTATAGGATCCATTCTAGACTATGCCCTTATTAACCAACTAGCTTCCTCCGACTCTTCTCCAAGTAGTCGTAACATTGTACTTAAGCTGTCCGTAATATTTTCCTAACTTGTTAAATATTTCTTCTTCCTTTATCTCCTTAATATTACCTATATCCTTTGGCTCTAGGCAGGATATAGTAAAATAACTATTCTTTCCACAATTAAAGCACGTGACTATAGTAGGGTTAATTAGGGTGTTGCAATAAGTATTGGCTAAAGGTATAGTATATAGCAATTTAGACGAGGCTTATGGATAGGTAGTTATAACCGCTTTTAGTATAAGGGCGGTTATAATTTATCTTCTAATGCTAGCTCCTATTAGTATAGCGGATAGGTTCTAGTTATTATAGGATCTCTTTAATTAATTAGAATAAGCATTAATTTGTTTTAGTTCTAAATCTAGTAATAAACATTAGGTTGTAAGTCTTTAGTAGATTAATAGGTTGTCTAAGGCTACCGCGATCTTCTCTTATAGTTAGACCGTTAGCTTATTATATAGGTCCAAACAGTAGTTCTTAAGGGGAACCTAGCCTTTGCCTACTAGGTGTAAGAATTGTAACAAAGCCTTATAGTAAGACTATGGTGGACTCGTTAATGGACTAGGTGTGTAGGTAAACAAGAAGTCAACAACGTAATAATAACTGGTAGAGTGGTTGCCTAATAGATTAACTCTAATTATATTCTAAGATTTACTATAAGGAGAGAACTATCTACGGTAGGGACTGAGGTCCTTTAAATACACAACCGTACTCCTATAAAATCCTTCCTTGTATATAAGGTACGTGTTATACGTATTATATGTAGACGTACACTGCGTACACTGCGTATACCGCGTATAATATTATATAACTCACTTACCATTTCTTGTTACACGGTTCCACCAGTTCCATCTTAGACCGTGCCTATATTAACTAACTAGCTTCTTCTAACTCTTCTCCAAGTAGTTATAATATTGTACTTAAAGCGTCTATAACACTATCTCCCTCCTCTTTATTTTTATCCTTAAAGATTTCTAACATCTCTAAGTTGTCTACTAGAGGTGTAATATTTGTCTAATTAATTTGGTTAATATCCTTACTTATTATACCTAAAGTTCCTTCTTCCTTATAAGCGCAGCGCTATGCCTGCACTGTTGCTGCTATACTGTTACTTGGTAAGACCATGCTATCTCCATGTTCTTATTGCGTAAAAGAGGGGTTAGTTTATGTTGTGTTAGCGAGTCCTTTATCTTGGCAACCCTCCTCTTGTTTGGAGTGCACTAAATTAAATATCCAATTATCCTACGATGTTCGTTCCGTCTCTGACACTAAGTATATACGTTCTATAACTCTTAGTAGTCTTCTGGTTCCTTTATTAATTTCCCTTAGGGTCTTATGTTTAATCTACTGCTGCAAAGCTTAAGTCCAAGTTGGCTGCCGCCTACGCTAAACTTTACTAGTCTTTAGAGGAGACTGCTCTAGCCCTTAAGGCTTAGCATTGTTCCTTTAAGACTTAATAAGCTGCCTTTGCCCGGTTAACCCATCTTAAGAAGGTTTGTAAGAAGGTCCGCTCTAAGGAGTAGAAACTGGTTTAGTAGGGTTTGGACGAGCTAGGTAATGAGAGAGTAACGTCTCCTAAGAAGGAAACAACTCCGAGTAACGTGGTAGTTGCTTCTTCTAGGTCCCCCTTAAGTGACTTGTTTTTTTACAATCCTTCCTTGTTAATGCTGCCTAACCTGTCCTCTTCTAATACTCCTGTACCTTTCCTATAGCATTCTCTAGGTTGCTTAGTTGTTCCTAGGTAGTCTTACTATAGCCTATCTACTTTACTTTATACTATGTTTTACTATCTACGTCCTTATAACTAATAACCTTTAAAACCTGCTATTTGTCTTCCTTTTATTCTTTATACGTGTCTATCTTGTAGACTAGTGGCTTAACGTTCCCGTATACTGGCTTTAGCATTGCGACGTGCTGTATAGGGTAGATTTTCATTTTTGCTGGTAAGTTAAGTCTGTATATAACTTCTAAGATTTTTGCCTTAACTGTAAATGGTCTTGGTCTAACATAGTCTAACTTCTTACTTAGTCGTTAACTCTTGTAATTTTTGTGTAGTAGCCACACTTTATCTCCCTCCTTAAGATCTGGTCCCTTAGATCTCCTAGCGTTATAGTACCTTTTTATTCTTTCTTGCACTAGTTTAGCTGTTTCCTTAAGGTAATTATAAAGACTTATTAACATCTCCATTCTTTCTTTAGCTGTGCTACTTATTTTCTTTACTTATTATAGTGTTAACAATGTTCTTGGCTTATACCCGTAATTTGCCTTAAATAGTAATATTCCTATTCCTTTTTATGGTATTGCATTGTATACAAACTATATAACTAGTAATAACAATACCTAATTGTTTTGTGCATAATTAATATAATGCCTTAGATACTGTTCCAGTGTCTAGTTTAGTCTTTCTATTTAACCGTCTGTTTGCGGGTAATATATAGTTAACGTTACTGCTTAAACCCTTTGCTCTGCTAAGAATACCTCCTAAAATACTGCTATAAATCTTGGATCCCTGTCTAATATAATCTTTATTAGTGCTCCGTGTTTTGTGAATACTTCCTTAATATAAATTCTAGCCACGTCTTCTACGGATATTTCTTCTATATACGCTATAAAGTAACCCCGCTTGGTTAACTTGTTTACTATTACTAAGATTATATTATAATTTTGTCCTATAATAGAATCTCTTAACTTTGGTAACTTAATAATAAAGTCCTATAATATAACCTCCCATAGTCTTTCTGGTATTTTAATAGGTTATAGCCCTCCGTACGGCTTATGCCTTATTAGTTTGTTTCTTTAGTAATTTAGATATTTCTTTATAACTTGTCTCGCTAGTCCCCAGATTTCTTAAATAATGTACTCCTCTTAAAGTCTTAATACTAAGCCTATAGCTCTGTTATGTCTTTGTATTATTCCTTTATAAAACTTTTTTATAAACTCTTTTGCTACTATCTTTGGAATATAGGTTGCTTCCCTATTCTTATACTGCTCTAACTCTAGATCCCCTGCCTATACTTCTTAGATCTTTTGTGTTTAATTACTTTCTAATAATTTATAAACCTACCTCTCTTTAGTTGTTGTAATCCTTAAATAATTATACCTAATTACTCTATCTTGATTCTTTTGCAGTAAAACCCCTAACGGCTTCTTATTGTTCTATAGTTTAGCCTTTCTGCTTAAAGCATTTACTTGTGTGTTGTCTATACCCTTAGTATGCTAAATTTTGAAATAATACTCTGTAAGCATTTCCGCCTATCTAACCTGTCTTTAGTTTAGTTCCTTTGTTATTAGGAACCCTATAAGGTTCTTATAATCCGTTTTAACCATAAATAGTTTCTCTATGCCTTGTAAGAATGCTCTCTATTCCTTAAGTGCTGTAACTATACCTAATAACTCCTTATTGTAGATGTTATAGTTTAACTCTAGTAGTGTTATCTTTCAACTATAGTACGCTACTGGGTGCTATACGTCTTGGTGCTTCTATAGCAAATATGCTCCTAATGTGAAGTCTAATGCATTTGTCTTAACTACCGTTTCTAGTTGCGGTTAGTAGATTTTAAGGATTGGTTCCTGGGTGAATAACTCCTTAAGTTCTTTAAATAACTTCTTTTGCTTATCTCCCTATACCTATAGTTCCTCTTTCTTTGTTAATCTTGTAAATAGCTTAATACTCTTTAACTACTGTGCTATGAACCTCCTATAGTAGTTGTAAAACCCTAGGAACGATCTTAACTGTGTAACATTCTCTAGTTCTTACTAACCTACTATAGCTTTAACTTTCTTTAGGTCCATACTAATTTTTCCTAGTTTAATAATAAATCTAATAAAATTGGTCTTCCTAGTGAAGAACTTGTATTTCTTAATTGCTACTAGTATTTTTTCCTCTTATAGTCTCTCTAAGACCTATTTAACGTACTTTCTATATTCTTCCTTACTTATTAAGTAGATGATAATGTTCTTAAGATATGCTATAATAAACTCATCTAGGTGTTCTCCTAATATGCTGTTAATTTGCTTCTGGAACATTGCTAGTATATTTATAAGCCTGGATTGTATAACTAATGGTTTATATAGTCCTTCCTTTAACCTAAAGGCTGCCTTCTATTTATTACCTTCCTTAATTCTAATTTAATGGTACGCCTACCTTAGATCTATCTTAGTAAAGATCTTTACGTTACCTATCCTGTCTTAGATTTTGCTAATTAAGGGTAAAGGATACCTATCCTTTTTGGTAATGCTGTTTAACTGTCTATAGTTAATATACATCCTAAGTTTTTTGTTCTTCTTTAGGATAAATAATACTAGATATCCCACTAATAACTATAATAATCTAATATATCCCTTTTATAAGTTTTCTTAGATAAACTCCTTAAGCGCTACTAACTTGGTTTTAGTAAGCTTGTAGATTAGAAAGAACTTTAGACTAGTTCCTAGTTCTAATTCTATTTTATAGTCCTATGCTATATACTCTAACAGCTTTTTACTTTCTAGTAACTATAGTCTTTTACCATACTTATGGTATCTCCTTAGTACATAACTTAAGCCTCACTTAGTCTCTTTATATGTCGCTCTGACTTAGTACTATACCAACTTGGTTTACTATCGCATCTTATATTGTTAAGTATCCCTGATATTAACCTAACCTATAACCTAATCGATCTTTAGATTATATTCCTATAACCAAGGTATTCCTAGTATCACCTTGTCCTTCCCTAATGGTAGGATATTAAAAGACATCTTAACCTGTCTTCCTTTAATAGTTAGCTAAATAGGTCTTGTTTTAAGATTAATAATGCCTCCTCTATAGGCTATCTAATCTCCTAAGATTATTGTTAGTGGATATAGGTGTTCCTTTTATTTGTATGGTAACCCTATTCTTTCCACTACTACTAGTAATATATGGTTCCTTATTGCTCCACGGTCTATTAACACTTTAAACTATTAATCTTGCCACTTAACTTATAGGTTTAAGTGTCGACATTAAATTTCTTTAAGGGTCTGAGGCTCTACTACTAGTTCCCTCTAGTTTTATAGGCCTCCCCTTTTCCTAACTGTTGGCTGCTAGATCCTATTTATACTTAGTCCTCCTTAGGCTAATACTTAGTTTGCTTCTTTTCCTCTATATACTATAAATAAGTGTTCTTTGGACAATTCCACTATAGTTATCCGTCTAGGCATTCTTCCGTAAGGAATCTTCCTGGTTAAAGTATTAGGTCCCCTTAACTCTGTACTTCTATTAGGTGCTATCTATATATATACTTAGCGTCTCTATACTTTTTCTTATCTAGTGCCTAATATATCCTTATTAGGTACTTTTAAGCTTTGTCTTTTAGTGCTCTATATATATTGCACGTGTTATCCATATAAGCTATTTATAATAGCATATAATGCGCTAAGTGACCTAGGTTAACTCTTGGTTTGTCTTTATCCCTAAATTTAAACCTCTATCTAGCCGATCTAACTATTAGTCTCTTGTTTGCGGGTATTAAGACTTATTATTTACTTCTCTAGTCCCTAGATTCTTCTTCTAGGTTCCTTAATATTATAATTAACGCTCCTTTAATATAACTTATGTGTTTTTCTGTAATAGGTTAGTCTTAGACCACTTTTTCGTCTAGCTATATATAGAAATCTTCCCACTTATTGCTATGTTGTTGCCTATACCACTTTCTATATAACTAGTTTAGTGTATATAGTCTATCTATAAGAAAGTACCTTGTTATTACTGCGTTGTGATATCCTTTAGTATGTCTTTCTTTAAATCTGGTTGGAATCCCTAGATCCTCTTTTTGCTCTAGTTTATTTAACCACTTCGCTTTAGGCGTCCCTGCCTTAGGCCTGTTAGTGATTCTTTGTATAGGTGCTCTATCCCTTATACGTCCTAATATAGCTAATTTCTTATCTAGTTTCTGTTTTTGCTATATAATAATTCTTTGCCTAAACTTATCTATAGTTTCTTATTTTCTACGTCTTGTAGCTAGGTCCTTAAAGTTATCTTACTTCTTAACTCTAGTATTAACCTTTTAACCTTTAGGCTAAATACTGTGTTTGCCTGGGATTAATATTCTTACTTATTCCCTGAACTTATAGTTCTTAAACTTGTGTCCTGTACTTATTTATTTGTCTTTAAACTAAGTCGCTGCTCTTTCCCATTGGTTTTCGTCTATAGTGGGTCCTTAGGTATATCTTATCTCGTCTTAAGAATCTTAAGCGTCTCTTATCTCTTCTTAAGAATCTTAAGCCTATAGCCTTTTGCCTTTATTAAGTGGTGAGCTAGTACTAGTAGTTATTTGCTTACTTAATCCTTTTTAGATATTGCTCCTTCTGTTTTGTGAAGTAATGGATTCTATATCTAATGGTGTTATAATACCCGTTACTAATCCGCGTTCTGTGGTAGTTTTAGTCTCTACTTCTATTGCGTTATTAAGGTTTAAGCGCTCCTAGTTAGCCTCTTTTTCTTTCTTGTTACTATTAATTAATAAGTACTCCGACTCTATTATTATAGTTACTAATCTTTATCTGTATGTTACTGTGACATCTTAATCTAGCTTATAGAGTTAATCCTATTCTTTATCTAACTCTCTGGTTCCTTTAAGTTTTTTTAACTCTGGCTCTTGTAGCTAATAGCTTACGCTATACTTAGCGTCCTTATAAATTTAGTATGCGTTGTTATAATAAAATGTGAAGTGTCTAATTGAATACTCCTTGGTCCCGCATAATACACTTATATCCGCGCTATTATACTCTGATAACCTAGTGCCCTTTACTACGTGGCTACTCTAACCACCTTTATAGTCTCTAGTAAAATGACCTTTCCTTCTATAATTTATATAAGCTCCTTCTTTAAACTATTCTTTTTATTATAGAGTCCGCCTAAATATCTTCTGCTGCTAAGATCCCTAGTTTAGCCTCTGCTCCTTAGTCCTATAATTACTTAATCCTTAACCTCTAGGTTTCTATAGTTTCTTACTCTATTATCTAGATTTTTTGGTACTGTTTAGGTCTATTAGCTCTCCGCCACTCTATGGTTTCTAACTTTGGCTTTATTAATGCGTGCTCTGCGCCTTATATAACTATGGAACTCTGTCTTACCCTTTCTTAGCTTGTTCCCTTTAGTAGATCCTATTATTAATCTTTACTAACTAATCTATTAACTCTTGTAGAGTATCCGCATCTTCCATTAGAATAATTATGTCCTAGACTTTAGCCTTAAGTCCTTATTTATACTGTGCTATAAGCGCCTTATTGTTCTACTTAACCTATATTGTAAGTGTCTAAAACTGTATTATATACTTAATTGCTAAAGTTTGCTATACCAAGTTTTGAAGCTTCCGTTCTGCTATGGTTGCTACTTTTAGGTCTCTAAATATCTATATTAGTCTTTCTATAAACCTATTCCAACTAGTAAACATATACCGTACTTCTTAATTAGTAGTTATTACTCTGTTGACTTAGATCTTGGTAAGGTAAGGTTTAAACCACTTAAGTGCTCTTCCTGTTAAGAACAGTCCTGTATACGCTACTTGGTCTATAGGTATTGCTAACTTTGCTCCCTCTTGCGTGACCTTAAAGTGCATTTACGTTAGGAACCCTTTAAGTTTTAACTTCTCTCCTAAGAATTGTTTAATAGATGGTAACTTAACCTTAGCTGCTCCGATTCCATTAATGCGTTCTTTAAGTATCCTATTGTTGTCTATTGATTAGTTAACTATTTCTTATAACTAACCCGTTATGACTAGCTGTAAATCTATACCCTCTATACTGGTGTCTCCTAACCCTAAGGTTGTAGCTGCTGTAGACTGGGTTGTAACTGGTGCTTTAGGTGGCATGTTGTTTGACTTTGTTAATACTGTAATTAGGTAGTAAATATGTAATGGAGCCTTATAGTAAGACTACGGTGGACTTGTTAATGGGCTAGGTGTGTAGGTAAACAAGAAGTTAATAATGTAATAATAACTGGTGGAGTGGTTGCCTAATAGATTAACTCCAATTGTATTCTAAGATTCACTATAAGGAGAGAACTATCTACGGTAGGGACTGAGGTCCTTTAAATACATAACCGTACTCCTACGAAATCCTTCCTTATACGTAAGGTATGTGTTATACGTGTTATACATAGACGTATACTGCGTACACTGCGTACACCGCGTATAATATTATGTGACTTACTTACCATTCCTCGTCACACGGTTCTACTGGTTCTATCCTAGACCGTGCCTGTATTAACCAACTAGCTTCTTCCGACTCTTCTCTAAGTAGTCGTAACATTGTATTTAAAGCGTCCGTAACAAGAATTAGGTCTAAAACTTAGTAAAGAATTAGTTTAATTTTATTATTAGGCGGTTATAGTTATAATGGGCATCCTATACTTTATTTGGATTAACATAGATAGTAGCTAGATGCTATATTATCTTATTAATAGATATAAACTAAATAAATAACTTATCCTTAAACTTGGCCTAGAGGTATTACTAGGCATCCCTAATAGTTTAACCAAAGAGGTAGAGTATTTAGCTTCTTTAGAGGGGAAATGGTTATAGTTAACACGGAGCTTTCCTTATACTTAGATTCTCCAATTCTTAAAGGTAGGGTCTATCTCGTTAGATAGCGGTTAAGGGTTAAAGAGCTTAACAGACTTTAATTATTTCGTTATTATGTCCATACTCTCTAGTATATTATATTTAGTTAAGCGAATAGGTTAACTAAGGCTTTATAAAGGGGAGGCTGGGCTATTTTATAAGGCAGTAAGGCCTTCCAGAATCTCCTTTAGAGTCTCTTATATGCTTTAGGCTTAAAGATAATTAACCTTTTAATTGGCTGCAAGGGCATAAATCTGCTCATGTATATCTGTAATATTGTTATTATCTTTAATTTCTAATCCTAATTAGATCTTATATTCCTTTTAGGTGAAGGCAGGTCTTTTAGATAAGCTTACTTTAGGTACTATCGTCGGCTTCCTAGGGTTTATTAGAATTATATAATTTGGTTTTAATTCCGGGGTTCTTTTAGGGGTTAGGTTAAGTACAGTCTGGCCTATAAGGTGGGATATTATCAGGGCCTTCCCAGGCGTAGTAGTGTAAGTTTTTTGATGTCTGAGTATAACGCGTTGACGCGTTATTGCAGACAAAGGTCTTCTTTTAGGGTGGGATATTATTAAGGCCTTCCTAGGCAATATAAGGAGAGCTTAGTATAATGTGACGGGCTTATATAAATGCTTCTAAACCAAAGCTTGTAGATTGCTACTATACAAGAATACTAAGCTAAGGAGAAGGAGAAGAAGACTGTTAGAGGCTAATGAGATATAGGGGGTCGCCAAGGCGCTAGTAGTAGACGAGCTAATATTAGGCAAGCTAATAGTAAGAAATAGTAAGAAACAGTACTAGATAGTAGACGACAATATAATAGGTGGCAGAATATGGCAGAACTTGGCAGAATTTGGCAGGTAATGCGCCCTAGCACCGTTACAAGAAGTGGTCTATATTGCTATTAGAGTAGGGACAACGCGCTACTAGTCTAGGGATGTATAGTATAATTATAAGCTATTACAAGAGAATACTGCAAGAAGTTAGTATTATTAAAGAGATAGAATTGGGATCCTATTACTTATAGACGCGTTATAAGAAGAGGATAGAGTAGTAAAAGAAAGAATAGCTAGAGATATAAAAGCTAAAAGCTAAGATATAATAAGAAACGGTCTGCTAAAAGGCGAGACAAATGGTATTATTAATAGAAAGACGTATAAGAGATAACAGCTTATAAACTAGAAGAAATTAATATTAAGACGTTATTATTAGGACCTATTTTAGGTAAATAGGGATAGTAGCTAGTTAACGCGTTATATAGGACAACCTCTAAATTAGCTTATAACAAATTCTTATAATAAAGAAGGTAAATCCTATCTAATTATTATTATTATTATTAAAGTTCCATTATAAAGGTATTATAAAGAGCTATAGTAGAAGAAGAGCGGAGGAATAGAAAATAAAGTAAGGTTCTACGCTAGTAAAGAGCTAGTAAGAAGCCGTATTATAAAGTACCTTTCCAAGAACTTCCCTAGTAGTTTTAGTTGGAACTCTATAAGAGTTTATTAAAAGGTAAGGTTTTAGAGGACTAAGACCCTTAAAGGGGAGGTAATTATAACAGGCGCTCCTAAAAGGTATATATTAGATAAGACAGATAAAGGTTTTACTAATATCCTACTAATATCCTAGAGGAGATATAGTTAGATAGATAGGGGGTAAAGGGTTTTATTAGTATCTTAAAAGGATTATAAAGGGAGCTAGTTCTCCTCTAGAGAAGAACTAGCGATTAGTCTCTAAATAGAAAAAGTTAGAAAGCATTTGTCCTTTAATACATAAAGCTCGTTCTACCTTTAACTTACCTTTTACTTACCTATAACTCTTATTCTATACTATTAATTAGATAATTATATATTTTAGTTAGACTGGCCTCTTATATTAAACCTATAGTAAAGCTCTATATTCTTATAATTTATAAAACAGTATGGTGTGCTATGAAATAGCCTTTTTTTTTAAACTTTATTAATTGTTTTAGGGATCTTTATATAGAGATTAGTAGGTCTTATATAGCTTTAATAGGGAATTAGTAGATATTATGGACCTTATAAATATAGTAGTATAACTACTTAGGAAGGACTTAGATAAGCTAGTTATTATAATATAGAGCGCTATAGAACTAGTAGAGCTATAGGTGTAAGGTATATTGCCTAAATAGGGAGTAGGTAAGCCGAGTATATATTATAGAAGAGTTAATAGAAAAGGATAATATAGTAAAGAGTAGGTATAGCAATACCCTAGTATAGAGACGAACTAATAAGAAGGGAAGGGCTATAGGCCTAAGGAGCTTATAAGGAGGTGCTAAGGGCTAGCTAAAAGCTAGCCTTAGTAGCTCCTAAGAGCCTCTAGGCATGCACCTAAGTAAGGGGCTAAAAGATTCCTTATAATAGGATAAGGGCTAAACGAGTTATATAAGCGGTTATATATTTATATACTTAACGTACTAAAAGTACTTATATACTTATATACTTACGTACCTAATATACTAACGTACTGTTAGGTAAAACCTAAGTAAATAGTTATATAGCTATAAGATATAAGCGACCTAGGGGCAACCTAGGGGTGACTTACCTATAAGGTATATGCGCTATATATACTTAGGAAACCCCCTTCCTTACCTTATATACAGACTCCTCTTTTTCCTTTAAGGATTTGTTTATCTATATAATATATCCTATTATTCTATTATTGAACTCCCTATTTATATTCTTACCTTATATTTAAATTCCTACTAATCCCCTTAGAAGAATAGCCAGTTTAATTTTTCTATAAATGCCTTTAAAAAGAAGACCGACGCCTATACCTAATGGTAATACGCTAGTAATATAACCGCTAAACGCCTTAGGATTTAGTATAGACAAAACCGTTAGAAATATACTAGTGGAATTTAAGCTACCTTTTAAACCTTAAAATAATTAGCCACTTATAAATATTAGAGATTAGTTTAACTTATATACCTAGGCTTAATAGGAGCTTAGTAAGATTACCACCGTTTAACTAAATACTATTAATATAAAAGAGCTAGATAAGCTGGCTAAGTATAAAGGCGCGAAAAAACTTTAGGGGATATTTAAAGGAACGATATAAATTCTATCTAAATTTAAGGGTATATAGCTCTTGCAGAGAATAAGACGTTGCGTAAAGAAGAAAAAGAAATAATAAGAAAATCTTATAATTAAATAGTTAGGGGTCTTAGTGGCCGATACATGTGTATATACGTACGCAGTCTTTGACGGACTTTGGTAAAATTTAATTAATCTTATTAGAACTTAGTAAGAGTTAATAAAGCTGGCAGAATTTGGTAGAATTTAATCAAAGCGTTAGAATTTATCTGTCGAGTATTTTACAGAGATATTTCTACTGTAACTAGTGTAAGAGATAGATGGATTGGATCTAGATCCAAATCTAGTTAGCCTTAAATCTATTAGATATGGATTAAGATCTAAACTTTATCCATTCCTGGGCTTTAATTTTGCCATATATTAAGCTAATTCTAGTAATTTTCGCCACTTACGTGACATAACGGCCCAGTGTGGTTTTTATTATAATCTGACTATAGCTGTTTGCTAAGCTCCACTATAGCTATCTACTAAGTTCTACTGTAACTGTCTACTAAGTTCCACCGCCACCGTCTACCGAGTTTTACCGTAACTGTCTACTAAGTTCCACCATAACCGTCCACTAAGTTCCACTATAACTGTCTACTAAGTTCCACCGTAACTGTCTACCAAGTTCTACTATAACTATCCTCTACCGTAACTGTTTACTAAGTTCTACTGCAACTGTCTACCAAGTTCCACCGCAACTGTTTACTAAGTTCTACCGCAACTGTTTACTAAGTTCTACTATAATCTATGGACCCTAACTTCTACTAACTAATTAGGATTTTCCATGCCCGGTATTGAAAATCGCTATTAGCTCGCTTACTACTAGCGCCTTGGCGGCACTTGCGAGAATTACTTAAATTAATAACCTCTGCCTCTTAGACCTAATTAACTCTAAAGGAGTTAACTTTATAGACTTAAGTGGAGTTATATTAAGTCTTAAATTAATAATCTTATTCTTATCCCAGGAGTAGAGATATAAAGTTGCCTAAATCGTACTTAAGGTGGTTGCGGCATTTTATAATTATCTGGCTAAGACGGCTAAAGATACGTTCTAGCTTATTGCTTATAGCTAGAATTGATAAGAGATTAATGGCTATTTAAGTAAGGTGCGGGTACTGTTCGCAGCTAATAGTTCTCTACCACTTAATTAGGGTCTCGCAATCTTTAACTTAATTCTGCGTATAATAGCAATTATATTTATCCTATATGGCAGCAGAATAATATTAATAGCCGCTCTTCTAAAGACCTTTTATCCTATAGGCCTCTATAATATTAAGCTTACGCCTAGGCTTTTTCTTTTCTAGGGATAGAGCTTCTAAAATAGGCTATTGCTTATAGTCTGTAAGCTACAAATATTTAACTAATTTACGGGCAGACATAATCTAAGTCTTCTTATACTCCTACTAAGCTTCTATATACTACCAATTATATCTAGGATGGAGGACGACTGCGGTAATATAGGCTGCTAACTTATTAATCTTTATATAGTACCGTTAAGCCTTATTAAGTACGAACTTAATTTATATAGTAAAATGCCATTCTCCTTTAATTAATAAGGGCGGTGTGGATTTAAAGCGTTTGTGTCACAGCGACTCAGTCAATTGAGGCATAAGCGCCGTATAGAACGTATGCAAGCCTATACAATTGGAATGTCTATGGACTCGGATATCAAGATAAGGAGCAGAAGAAGGTCGTGGAAAGGACACGTCTATATACATGGAGCCAAGACGTAAGCGAACCCCCCTGACTAGGCCCTATCCAGGTTACGCACATCAGTGCCGTAACAGTTTGTACGCGGAGGTAATTTAATATCCTACTGAATATTAACTAGCCTATATAACTTGCCATTACCTAGTTAGCCTTATAGGTCTATAGTTGTAACCTAGTATAGTTTAAGTAAATTTTTGTACTATATTAGAATCTCCTAATTGTCCGCAGTAAGCGTATCTTTAAAGATTATATTTTAAGCGTTATCCTAGTCTTCTAACTAAGTAGATTTTGGCCTCTCTTTTAGTTGTCTTGCATGTTACTGCTCTAACTATATAAAGTCTTTAAATGGCGCGCGAAGCTAATTTAGTGTATAGAATTCCTTATAAGTACTATTTTAGCGGGTAGCGTTAGATTGGGAGAGGTCTTAGGTTATTATTATGTCCTATTAGTCCTCTAGGAGGATACTCTAGAGATATGTCTTCTGGCCTAATAATTTATTAGCACTATTAACTAATTTGTACTTTTAGAACTGTTGGGAATAAGGCACGTAGTCATCACGTGTCGCCGCGGCACTAGCGTGGTGAGGAACCTTAAGTTCCTCACCCCTCCTCATTTTAGACAACAACAAGCTTTTAACCAACATTACTGTAACCTACTTAAGTAGTTGTTATTGGTGAGTCACCCTATGTAACCAACACTAATCAGTGGTTGAATATATAGTTAACCACAGAACAGCAAGGTTCTTGACAGAAGAGATAGTCTCGTGTAGGGGTGCTATATGCGCTTATATAGAATGGATCCCGGCGATACTGTGCTACCTTAGACTTGCGGAAAACTAGTAACAGAAGTGTTACTAAGTACTAGGAGATACTAAGTTGCGTCTATTATATAGAACAACCACGTTTACGAAGATTTGGTTAAGTACTTTAGGTTAAAAGTGTTACTAAACCTAAGGTCCTAAGTTAACGTCCAAAACGCGTCGACTATATCTTAAATTGCCTACCTTTTAATAGCAAACCTACGAGATTCTATAAAACCGAAACCCTACCTACCTTTAATATATGATACCCCGTTAAATCTACCTCTACAAAATTAATAGCCATTATAGCGTTAACCTACCTAAAGAAGTATAAAGAAGACATTAACTTAGAGACATAGAATAAAGCTATAATTGACCCTATAAACGCCGAGCAATAGGACTTAAATAGATTTTTATTACACCGTATAGCATATTACAAAGATAGTAAATATAATGATACCATGCTATGGTATTGTATAAAGGAGGACTTTATTGGATGGATAAAGGGAACGTAGACTTCTATAAATAAGGATATCGTATAAGACTTCCGTAACTTCCTTTGGGAGAATGGGGTGTTTGTCCTTATGGATAGAGGTATTATTAGAGATAATATTTAGGAACAAGTTATTAATGTAAAAGAAGAGCACGAATGGACTCCATAAGAGATTAAGCACTAACTACGTACTATAAAGAAGCTCAACTTATAATGGAATTTAAGTAATATACTATAAGAGACGCTTCTACCTCCATCTTTAACTCCTTTGTATTAACTAAGTTAACCTATAACTTTAACTAATAACCTCTAGCAGGAACAAGATCCCCTTGCTTCACAATCTAATAACCTTTAAACTCCGCCAACCAGATCTACGTCACTACTGTAGCCTGCAATACAATCCCTATCTCCTTAATCCCTAATGCAATCTCAACGTGGCCTAGCGCCACTTGGAGGCACCCTAAAGTTGCTTACAGAACTCACGAAGCTCTATTTAGACTAGGAGAAGAAGTTTAGCGGGGAACTGTATAATATCCTTAATTTAAAGCTATATATCTTCTATAACTGTTACTAAAAGGTTAGACTGGAACCTAACTAATATTATAACGCCTATTCCGTCATGCTTAAGGGCCGCACTAGTAACTTCTATTATAATTGTTTAGTAGGAAAAGAATACAATTTCAACCGAATGATATATGAGACAAGATGCTACTTTAAAATAGAAGAGAATAAGCAGCAGTATATATTAGAGTGGAGAGAGACTACCTTCCTAAGAATTATTGCTATAAACCTAGGTGCCTCTTGACTTGATTATCTTTAAAAGCTCTTTAATTAATTTTAGATAATTTAGCGTGGTTTATCTAAATTATATTAAGAGGACTTTAGCCTATACGATTAAGTTATTAATGTATGCTAAGGTGTTAAAGAATATAACCTTGCTCTCTTTAATCCTGCAAATACTTATAAAGGAGTGTGTGCTTAATTAAGATCCTCTATTGGCACCACTCTACGCTCTTAAAAAGTATAGCAATTTAACACCTAACCCTAACCTACTTTAATCGACCTAGTTGACCAATATAATTACAACTAGACTGATCGAATATATAGTGGCCGTAGTAGGGGATATGGTAGAGGGTACGATTAACGTCAACTATAAAGCAATTGTGGAGGCCCTTATAGAGGTTTATTTCGAAATAATCAGTAGAAAAAGTGCTATATTTATAAGAAGCTAAATTGCTGGTTAACTAGACACCCTCTTAATAGGTAAAAGGAGGTATATAATAAGTTTCGCTAGAGCGTATAAAACGTTAGAAATTGTAAGGTTATTATAGCCTACTTCTAAAGCCTCCTGGTTTAATATGAAGGCATAGAAGATCTTAAGGGTAAGGTTAACAAGGCCGAATAGCTCCTTATAGATATGGAAATTAAGGACTACTCTTCTAACCAATACTTCACTAATTTTGGTGAGGTAAATGGTATATAAACTATTGCTGTTCTTAATGACCAATTTACGCTCTATTCTATTACAAAGTTAGATATCTTTAATGAGCTAAAGGAGAGTTCCGCGTTCTCCTTTAACGACAGATACTTAGCAAACGTCTTCTATAGTATTATGCTAGATACTAAAGCCGCAGGAGTATCTATAGTAGGAGAACCTTAAGTTTGAGCTCTTTAGTAGCTTAATAACTCTGTTTAGATCGACTAATTAATGGCAGGCCAATATATAATTCGTTTTAGCAAGGGTACTACGATCTCTCTTAGCATAATAAGGGTCCAAATTCCCTTAGGGTATATTACTTTCTATATTATTCCCGCGAATACCCTGTTTCTATTTTGCATTAAAGATATAGATAAATTAGGCGTTAAACTTAATAACCTTAAGAACGTGCTTATCTAAGAAGATAATCGGGTGCCTATTATGCGTAAGTAGGGTTACCCCTAGTTGCTCCTTTACTAACTAAAAAAGAGCGTTGCCTAGAGCTACTTAACTAAATTAGAACTACGCCAACTATACTATTGTTTTGGCTACCTATCCGTTTACCAATTGCTTAGGGTTCTTTAGCGAGTAGGTTATAAAGTTAAGGTTAAGGCGATTAAGCATCTTATAAAGTACTGCTATTACTACTAAATAAATTAGAAGTCCCCTAGCCGATTTAAGTTTACCCTTAAAGATAACTATAACTTTAACTTCTGTATTATTATTAACATTATATATCTTAGCAGCAAGCTAGTACTCTAAGTTGTTAACTTCTTAACCTTCTTCTAAGCCGCACGTTTCTTAAAGGATATGTTAGCTAGGAACGTATAGGATACTCTCTAATTATATTAAATTAATATCTACCTAGGACCCCCTAATTAAATTATTTATAATATAGGAAAGAACTTCTTATCTATAGAGTTTTAATAATAGATAAAGGTAATGGCAATTAAGGTTAAGGAAGTCCCTATTAAGGCATATAATAGTGTTGGAAAAGTGGAGCGATATTATATGCTATTACGCCGCGTATATAAGATTATTTCTTTAGAACTAGAGGGTGCTAGTAAAGAGCTTATCTTATAGATGGCTGTTAAGGCTGTTAATAATTCCGCTGGCCTAGATAGGCTTATACCTATATTACTAGTCTTTAGCGCCTACCCTTAAATAACTAATAATTTTCTACCATCTCCCTCTGTTGTATAATGAGCTGAGGCTATTTATAAGGCAATAAAGGAGGTATAACGTCTCTACGCTATATGCTAGGTCAACGATGCACTAGGGATAAGAAATGGCCTAAATACCTTAACTACGCTTAATCTGCCACTCCAATCTAAGGTACGCCTATGGCGTAAAAAGAAAGGATAGTTAGGCCTATATAAACTTATTATAATTAATGGTTAAACTTACACTATTTAGATGCCTTACGGACCTACTTAATTCCGTTTAACTGTTATTAAGCCCTATTATAAAAATAACAGTTCTAAGCCTTTACAGGATATCCTAGAAGATGCCCTAAAGGAGAACTATAATTAACGTGCTCTAGAAGGCGACTACAATTCTAATATAATTGCAGTAGATATGCCGTAACCACGACGCGGTAGAGGTCGCCTAAAGGGATTACAAAATCGCCAACATCTTATTAATTTTAAAGAGCAATTCGTTACTACTATTAAGAGTGGGTTAAGTTATTAATGGCTTTTATAACAGCTAAAGAGAAGGCTAACTTTAAGCTTGCAAAACAGCTCTAAAAAAAGGTCGTATTATAACTCTAAGAGCTCCTTTCCAAGCATCTAATAAGCAGGAAATTAACGGTCTTATTATAAGAGGAGTCTTTAAATTTAAGAAGTATAACCCTACTAAGTTTAATGGAATTTGCATCTTTAAGTTAAGAATAGTTAACAAGATTAAGGGTAAAGCTACTAATGCCCTATTTAAGAAATTAAGGCTTGTTATCTAAGGTTACAATAATAATGGTAAGAAGGTAATTCTTACGCAATCTCCTATAATTTAACGAGCTAGTTAGTGAGTTATTATTGCGCTAGCTCCCTCCTTAATAAAGAATAGAATGGCGGTTTATTTATAAGATATTACTTAGGCCTATACCCAATTAGAGACGTACCTTTAGCGCTTAATATTAGTATACCTTCCAAAGTAAATTCGCCACTAATATCCCGAAAATACAATTATGGTTATACTTAAGCCATTATATGGAATCGCAGAGGTAGGAACTTATTAGTAGGCTACCTATAGCAAGCACTATAAAGAGAAGCTTTTAATAACTACTTCTATATTTAATCCCTGCTTTCTTATTACAACTATAGGAACTCTATTTGGAATTATTGGCATATAAACTGATAATATAATTATCTTAGGAGACAACTAATTTTCAGCTCTTAAAAAAGATAAGCTAGTAAATATTAGCAACTCAGTTAATCGAGGCACGAGCACGGGAAGAAGGACGCGCAAGCCTATACAATTAGATTGTCTATAAACGAGAATCCAAAGCTAGAGAAAGGAAGGAGAAGAATAGCAGCGCCGCTTAATATTTTATGCGGTCCTTAAGTCACGTGACTCACGTCTACCATAATCCACGTCTGCCAAGATCTACCGTTTTCCACCAGCGCCGTAACATTACCCCCCCCTCCGAAAAAGCCTGCCCTTAGGCTTTGTATGTCCATATTATGTCCGTGGGGTATTCTTGTCTTTATGCTTAATAGGCAGCCTATTGTCTTCGCTATACTAGCACTCCATCCACTTGTTAAGGTACTTTGGGGGTTCGGGTTTATTAGGGTATTGGTTATAGAATTCTTTAAGCTTCTGGGGGCAGCCTATAAAGTTCTAGGCGGGGTACCAGGTTAGGTCTGGATTATAGCCTTTCTATTGAATACGGTATCGTAGCGTTCCTTGTACTAGTTTATAGGCTAGTATTTCATTAACTTCCCATTTATCGTTGCTATTAACTTAAATTGGCAGGGGAGGCTCATTCTTTTATCCAGGTAGTGGGTTATTTGCAGCCTTCCGTAGCTTATCTGGCGAAAAGATAGGGTAAACCTTAATTAAGTCTGGGAGCTTAACCTTATACAAGTTGCCTTCTTTATTAAGGATCTTATACGGTCCTGCTATTTTATAGTCTAGCTTGCAGCTAGGCCGTTCTGTCTTCTAGTTCTTTATTATAACCTAGACCCTATTGTCTACTGTAAAGTTAGGCTCGCGCCTATGCTTATTTACCTGCTGTTTTATTAATTTCTAGGCCTTTTCTAGGTTCTTATGGGCTACCGTCCAGGCTTCTTCTAGGCGTTTGGCGTATTACTAGGCTTCCTTATAAGATAGTTTTTCGCGTACGGTCTATAGGCCTTCTAGTCTATTCCAGTTAAAGCTAGTATAGGGTAAATATCCTATTTCTAGCTAGATAGGTGCAAACCCCGTAGAGTTATAGGGTAGGGTTGCCTAGGCGTAGTCTATTAGGGGTAATAGTTCGCCCTAGTTATCCTAAAAGTAGTTAACAAAGGGCCAGAGTCTCTGGTCTAGGTATTAATTTACAATCTCTATCTAACCGTCTGTCTAGGGGTAGTATACTATAGAAAGCTTTAGCTTAATACTAAGGATCCGAGTAAACTTATTCCAGAAGGCCAATATAAACTACGGCCTGTGGTCGGATATAATAGTATCTAGTAGTCCGTAAATTTGGTAGACATAATGGATATATAATTAGGCTACCTCCTTAGCATCAATATCCTTATAATAGGGGATTAAGAACGGGCGCTTGCTAAAACGGTCAACTAAAATCATTACCATATTATATCCGTCACGGTCTGTAGGCAGCTTGTGAAAGTCTATAGAGATATACTGCCAGGGGCGTTCTAGTATTGGAAGTGGCTTTAATAGTCCTAGGGTCTTGTCTCGCGGAATTATAGACCTACGGCAGTCGTTGCAGTTCCGTATATAATAGTTAATATCCGTAACCATTCTGGGCTAGTAATATCGGTTACCAATAATTTTACGGGTCTTATTCTTTTTAGGGTAGGCCGTAGAGACCTAGGTATATGCTTTGGTAATAAGCCAAGTCCATAAGTTCTATTCCTCTACTACTACTAGCCGTTCCTAATGCTTAAGTAATCCGTTTTCAAGGGACTAGGGGCTAGTAACGTTCTTTGCCTTCTTACGGTACTCCTATAGAGAAGAGGTTGTACGGTTTATCTACAGCAATTTATTAATAAGGTTAAATCCTAAGGGGTTAATAGGATACATCTCGGCGCCTAAAGAGTCTATACTTAGTTCTACCTATATCCGGGGGTCGAGGTGCTCTAGTTATAATAGTGTCTAGGTCTATAATAAGATCTTTATAGCCGTCTAGTTACCTAGGTCCTGTTCACGCCTTATAAGAGTATCTATATGGTTTGTAGCGCCTGGTCTGTATATAATTAAGAAGTTAAACTAAGATAGGATATCCGCCCAGCGTGCCTATCAGGCTGTAAGAGCCTTAGTTATTATAAAGTATTCTAGGGCCTTATAATCTAAAACTACCTTAATGGGCTTAGGGGTCCCCTCTAGCTGCACACGCCAGTGCTAAAAGCTAGAGATAATAGCCAGCATTTCTTTGTTATGGATGTGGTAGTTTAGCTTGGCATCTATTATAGTCTTCAAATAGTATGCAATGGGGTACCATTCTCCGTCCGGTTACTTCTGGGAAAAAACACCAGCTATTGCGCCATCTAAGGCATCCGTTTCTAGCATCAAGGGCCGTTCTGGGTTAAAGTGGGCGAGTAGAGGAGCCAATACCAGCCGTTTTTTAAGCTTATTAAAGGCCTACATACATATGGCGTTAAAGTGGAAGGGCTGGTCTTTCCTAGTAAGGCGGTTAAGAGGCCGGGCAATCCTACTATAGTTCTTAATAAAACGTTAGTAGAAGTTATAGAAACCTAAAAATAATTATACCCCCTTTACGGTCCGTGGGGGTGTCCACTAGTTAATTACAGCCGTTTTCTCTGGGTCAGCCTTAATTCCGTCCATACTAACAATAAACCCTAGGTACTTTATACGCTTAACACTAAATTCCAACTTCTTAATATTGGCCTGGAGACCAGCCTCGCGGAGCCGTTATAGAACTTTATAGACGTGCTCCTCGTATTCCAGCTCGTTCTTAGAGTAAATTATAATATTATCTAGGTAGGCCGTACAGAAGTCGTTAAGGTAGTTAAAGAGTACATCATTTATATACCGCTGGTACGTAGCTAGTCCGTTAGTTAGTCTAAAAGGAAGTACCTTACATTTATACATTCTATAACGGGTCCAAAATATAGTAAGATCTATAGATCTGGGGTCTATTCTAATTCGGTAAAAGGCCTAGCGGATATCAAGCTTTATAAAAACTTTAGCTCTACTTATTTAGGCCAGTGTCTCATCGAGTAGGGGTAGTAGATAGCGGTCCTTGCGGGTTATATTATTTAGCTTATAGTAGTTAATACAAAAATAAAGTCCTCCGTTTGGCTTTTTAACAAAGAGAATTGGTGAGGCAAAAGGGACTTAACTACTAGGCTTAATAAAGCCCTTATCCAGGTTCTTAATAAGATATTACTTTATAGCCTATAATTCGGCAGTAGATTGCTGATAAAGGGGGCTATAGCTAAGGGTATTTTCCTTATCTGGCTCGATCTCGATCTTGTAGTCATATGGTTAGTAAGGCGGAAGCATATTAGATACTGCCTTTAAGAATACATCCTTAAATTTCTAGTGTTAATAGGGTAGTTTCTGTTCTACTAGCTCCTTATCCATAAGCTCGCCTTCCTGTCCGCTAAGCTCGCTTTCCTTTTCCTTAATTATTCGATCAATTTCATATAAGCTAGTAGTAAAGGCAATAGTATCAGGTTGGACCAAGTTCCGATAAAATCCTACAGCGCCAATACAGCAGATATCAACTAGGGGAAGGTCCATAGGTTTCTTTACAGACTTTTATTAGGCCGTATTTTGCGGTATAGGGTTTATAGTCTTCCTTAGCTCACGTTCCATTTTCCATAAGTTATCCTTCCAGTCTATTAGTTTAGTATGGCGTCTAGTATTCCTGGCCTTCCTTCGTAGCTATGTAGGGCCTAAGTTCTCTACAGGGGACTTAGCTAGGTTACTACTAATTTCCTAGGTCTCTAGTACAGGTGGCGTAACATAGGTAGTCTAGGGGCGGTGTAGTATATAAATCTATTACGGATTAAGCTGTACGTCCTTCTCAAAGGCCTAGTCTCTACGCATAGCATCGGCTTAGTAGATGGTATTAATCTAGGGCCGTATAAGGTTCTCCATTATAATACTAATTTCTTTTATAAAGGAAGGGGTTAGGGGTAGGGATTTGGGCCAGAGGAGCTGTCTATTCCGTACATCAAGCTATAAGCCTAAATAGGCTAGCCATTTTCTTCCTAAGATTATATCATGGCTTCCCAGGTCCATAATAAGAAAGGGGACGTTATACTGCCTTCGTCCATCAACACGGAGGTAGATCCGTAAAATAGTCATAATAGGTGGCCCTATTCTTCCGTTATACCCGCGAATAGGAACTAGTTTAGGCAGTTCCTTAAGGGGCGCATTTAAAAATTCGGCCAGCTTTACGGCGCACTAAGTGTCTATTAAGGCAAAGGCATTTGCTCCAGAGTCAGCTAAAGTAGAGGTTAAAACTTAATATCCATTACGAAATAAAGTACAAGGGATAGTGCAGCTTCTTCCACTAACTAGCCAACCTAGATTAACATATAACATATCAATCCCTTTTAACCCTAGAGAGGAGTCTTTCTCTAGGGTTCCTCTTTTTCCAGCTCCACGCTATCCTCCTGTATTAACAGAACCTCATCTGTTTTTGCCTTTATCGGGCAGTCCTTGGCGAAGTAGTCCTTCTAGCCGCATAAGAAGCAAGCCCCCTAATTACTAAGGGCCTATCTATAGGGGTTACTGTACGTAGGCTAAGCATGCGCCGGACCCGCAGCAGAGCTAGCTGCGCGGCTAGCTACTAAGTTAACAGCGGGCTATATAGCTAGTGCCATAGGAGTTGCCAATTATGCTAGGGCACTACGGGCCGTTCTTATAGCGCTTATAGTCTGGTTTAAAGAGTTTCTGGCTTTATACCGCTTAGCTTATGCCTTAATTCGACAGAGGCCTTAATTAATAGCTAGGCAGTAGTCTATAAGTACCTTTAGCATCTATACAGTAGTAAAAACTGGCAGTACGGCACGCTGTAGGTCTAGGGTGAGCTTGTCAAAGAGGTCTAGCATTAGGTCTTTATAGGGAATTTAGGCTTAGCCGGCTAGGTACAGAAAGCGGGTCTAGAAGGCTAAAAAGGTCTCTATTGTTTTCATATTAAGGGCTTTATAATCAAGGCGGGCGTTCTATATCTTAAAGGGGTCCTTATAAATAGAAGATAGGTAGTTAATTATCTCTTCTCCAGAGAGGAAGGGGTCTGCTAAGTCCTAGGCATATCACGGACATAGATACATCTGTGCGTCCCCACCAGTACGGCCGAAGACGTAGGCCATTTTAGCTTAAGTAGTAGGGAAGTAGTCCATATTAACTTCAAGCTTATCTTGCAGTTAAAGCTTCCAATTATTAAACATAGGGTTAGTTCCGTCCGTAAGCAACAGGGGGTCCGCGACCTTCGCGGACCACAACAATACTAATGCTATACATTAGGCTAGGGCCTTAAGGACTATAGCAAGTCTATAGGTGTCTAATAACTCCTTGCTAGGTATAGGGGTGTCTCTAGTTTTAAGCAGCTCTCAAAGCCGTTTGATTTCAGCATTAGCTACTACAAGTTCTTCCTAGGGGGTTAAGACGGCGACTATTTCACCATTAGAGGTATTTGCGGGTCCTACAGCAGCTTTGCCAGCTACTGTATTTCTTGGCATAGCGGTAGGGGTATTAGGTAATTTCCAGTGTTTATTTATTTTCTAGGGGTTCTGGTCTATGCGTGTCCTATTCTCAAGTTTCGCGTTCTATTTATATTCTTTTGGTTCTATCCTGTCCTTAGGGTCCTGTTCTATTCTATTAGTGTCCTTTAGGTCCTTTTCTGTGTCCTTGTCCTATTTATAGTTTATAGATATTTTTTAAGTTCCTTCTCAGAAAAGAAGAGTAGTGACGAGCTTTGGATAATGTTAGCAACTCAGTCAATCAAGGCACGAGCACGGGAAGAAGAACGCGCAAGCCTATACAATTAGATTATCTATAAACGAGGATCCAAAGCTAGAGAAAGGAAGGAGAAGAATAGCAGCGCCGCTCGATATTTTATGCGGTCCTCGAGTCACGTGACTTACGTCTACCATAATCCACGTCTGCCAAGATCCACCGTTTTCCACCAGCGCCGTAACAGTAAAGGCAAATCTTATAGTAAAGCTAAAGGAAAGACTTAATTTAATAATACTATTGCTCTTTAATAGATACATCCTCTCCCTAAATAAGAATTCCATTGCTTTACGCCAGAAGGGTTAAGGCAAGAAGATTAAAGTTATTAACGTTAATTCTCCAAAGCAAGGATATATGGAGCAACGTGCTTGCGGAGCTTATATTGCTTCTATCTATTAACTTAAGGCTTCCTTTAACCTTTCTGTTGCCGCTTAATACCAGGAACTAACTAAGGATAATATTCTTGCTTTAAATAAGCGTCTTTACTAGTAAATAAACCATCTTAATTGGAGATTACTCTACGTACCTATTAATCTCCCTACCACTAAACTCTTTGTGTTTATTAATGGATCGTGTATAAATAATAAAGATTTTAGCTCCTAGTTAGGATATAAGATTATTATCGCGAACGAATCTACTAGAGAGAATAACTTTATAATCTACGGCAATCTTATCTATTAGAGCTTAACTAAGAGTAAGCGCGTTACTTAAAGCGTTCTAGCATTAGAGATATATAGAATAGTTAGCAGAGTTAATATAGCAATTATAATTGGAACTACCCTTAAGATAATTATAGATTAACTAAAACTTCCTATTATCCCTATAATTGTATATACCGACTTATATTCCCTCTATGAGTGTTTAGTTAAGCTTGGTACCATAAAGGAGAAGCGCCTTATAATTAATATTATAGCACTTTAATAGTTCTACGAGCGTTAAGAACTCTTTAAGATTTAATGGATTAATAGCTAAGATAACCTAGCAGATGCGATAATAAAGGTAAACCCAAATAAGGCACTAGAGACATTTATTAACACAAATACTCTGCGTGTGCGAGTTAAAGGTTAGGTTAAGAGGGAGTAGAAGATATAGCGAGGGCCGCCAAGGCGCTAATATAGTTGGTAGAATTTGGCAGAATATAGCTGGTAGAATATAGCAGAATACGGCAAAATATAGCAACGTAGCGGGTGCTAGCACCGTCACAGCTTAATTGCGTTATTTGTATATAGGTGGCAACCATAAAAGAAAAGTTGCCAGTGTTGGGAATAAGGCACGTGGTCGTCACGTGTTGCCGCGGCACTAGCGTGGTGAGGAACCTTAAGTTCCTCATCCTTCCTCATTTTAGACAATAATAAGCTTTTAACTAACATCACTGTAATCTACTCGAGTAGTTGTTATTGGTAAGTCACCCTATGTGACCAACAAGAACTACTTACTTTTATACCACTAATATCTTCTTTAAGGGCTTGTATATACCTATATAATTAAGTTATAAGCTTTGCTAATTAGTTCTTGCTTTCTCTATATCTGTAACTGCGCCTTTATATCTTTAGGTATTATATCCTCCACTTTAAATAAATTTAGGTTATAACTGTATAAGAGGTGGCGGGAAATAATATTAATAATATAGCCTAAATAATGTAGCTAGCGCTTAATTGGATTAAAGTTAAACTCCTTTATAATGGCCGTTATTGCTATATTATTATTAGTCGCGTTATCTAGCATAAAATACCCAATCTGCTTATTCTTAATGCTAAAGTCTTTAATTATGGCAATTACGCCTTTTGCGATATTAACGCCAGTATATGAGCTAGTCTGCTCTAGAATAGCAAAAAGAGTTACTTAAAGCTTGAAATCTTTATTAAGAAAGTGGGCAATAACGCTATTAAGTAAAAGAAGGTTACCTAACGTCTATAGGTTTAAAGATAAATAGATCTTACTAACCGCGCGTTATAGCTCTCTCTTTACTACCGCCTTATAGTAAGTATAGCCCTTAATAATCTAAGATCTAACTAACTATCCACTAGGCATATATTCTACTGCTTAAGGCAATAGATATTTAATAAACTTGTAAAAGACCGGCCTATTAACCCACCTAAAAGATACGTTGTTATAGACGATCTATTAAAGAAGAAGTTGCCTAAATATCTTCTTATTAAATATATATGTCAACTTATTAAGAACCTACTACTCTTAGAGATTACCTATTTTAAGACCTTTAAGTATGGAGATTAACTTTAATGTATATGGCACCTTCTTATCCTTTTTATTAAATATATAACTATAAACTACTTAAATATGCTTTATAATATTAGAGCTTCCTTTATAGGTATTCTATAAGGCTATTGCCTAGGTATATAGTAGGGAGTAGACAAGCCGAGTATAAGTTATAAGGAGAGTCAATGGAAGAGGACGATATGGTAAAGAGTAGGTATGGCAATACCTTATACAGAGAGACAAACCAATAAAAAGGGAAGGGCTGTAAGCCTAAGGGAGCTTATAAGGAGGTGCCAAGGGCTAGCTAAAGGCTAGCCTTGGCAGCCGCCAAAAGATCCCTTATATTACCCCCCCCCCCCTCATTAGGGCTAGCCCCTAGCCTATATACCCAAATAAATTAATTTCTATATACAAAAAGGTAAGTAGTGCTAAAGCCTTACTTATATAGGGAAATAGGGAATAGGGAGAAAAACTAGCCAAGCAGCCTTAATAAAAACCTTAACCTATAGCCAAAACCTAGTAGGAAAAAAGGCCTATTTAGGAAGGAAAAAAGCGTCTACTAGTAGGATAAGACTTAATTGTATATAATCAATCTTAAAGAGACAATTGCCTATAACTAGGTCTTAGTAGCTACTTAGCTAATAACCGGAGAGTCTCTAGGTTAGAGACGTAGCTCCTAATTACCTTCCCCCGGCTATATAATTAGTTTTTCTTATAAGGAAGTAATGGCCAAATGGCTTATACACGTGTTTCCTTCCTTCTGAATTATACTATTATAACGGAGTTGTATCGGCAAGTTTAAGCTATAGCTTAAGAAGAGATTATATAGGATCTTTAAGCCACCGCCATTCTTAGGCGAACTATTTTATAGCTCTTAAAGCAACCAAGCAGCCTTAATAAAAACCTTAACCTGTAACCAAAACCCAGTAGGAAAAAAGGTCTTTTAGAAAGGAAAAGAGTGTCTACTAGTAGGGTAAGATTTAATCGCGTTTTAATTAATCTTAAAGCTGTAGCTTTTTTAATCTAGCCGCAGCTTTAGATTAAAGCCGTAACTTAATAAGCCGTTGCCACTCTTGGGCGAATTATAGCTTAAGGTAAGCTGTAGCTTACAAGATCACGTAGAATCTCTAAGCCGAAGCTCTTAAGGCAAGCTATAGCTTATGAGATTATATAGGATATCTAAGCTAAAGCTCTTAGGCGAGCCGTAGCTCTAGGGCGAGCCGTAGCTCTAAGAGACGATCGCCTACAATTAAGTCTTAGCAGCCCTTAGGCTAACAGCCGGAAAGTCTCTAGGTTGGGCTATAGCCCTTAAGCAATCGCGAATAATTTAAGAGCCGTAGCTCTTAAAGTAAGTAGTAACTTGTGAGACCACCTATAATCTTAGAGATTACCTTTAATCTTAGAGCCAAAGCTCTTTGGCGAGCCGTAGCTCTATAAAAGATTGCATGCGAGTATTACCCCCCCCCCCCCCCTTCTTATGGTTGGCCCCTAATTGCCATTACCTTACGGTAGAAAGAGATTATAAGGGCTTATCCCAGAAGGGGTTTAAAGAGATATTAGCAAGTTTAAGCTGTAGCTTAAGAATAGATAACCGCATACAGTTAAGTTTCGGCAGCCCTTAGGCTGGTAGCTAGAGAGTCTCCAGATCGGAGCCGTAGCTCCTAAGGTAAGCCATAGCTTATAAGATCGCATAGAATCTCTAAGCCGAAGCTCTTAAGCAAGCTATAGCTCTAAGGCGAGCCATAGCTCTAAAAGACAATCGCCTGCGATTAAGTCTTGGTAGCTCTTTAGCTAATAACTGGATAGCCTCTAGGTTAAAGCCGTAACTCTAGGATTACATTTAATCTAGAAGTAAGGGTAGTAGCTATAGCTTTAAAAACTAGCCGTTAATTCTTTAAATAGCCATTAAATAGCAGTTAGATAGCCTCCAGAGTAGCTATATCTTGTTAATAGTGTTTAACCTTCTAATCTCTGTTAGTGGAACCTACTTGCGTTATAGTAATCCGCAGTTGGCCTAAAGTATTGCTAGCTAATCGCGTATAACCCCCCTTAACTCTTGCCAGAAAGCTTTTAGATAGCAATTAAATTACCTTTAGGTCGCCATTATAGCAGAGCTGCACTACGGCACTTAATTATATATAGGTATACCAATCGCCTTAAGAGATGATTGCGTATAATTTAGATAGCCCTAACCCTTAGCCAGGTAGCTACCATCTCCCTTATTTCTTAATCCGTATCTACCACTATAAGCGGATGCTATCTGCTAGCGTCTGCTAGTATAGCTACTCTACAGTATACGCGATTATCCTAGGTAAGGTAGAGGACCTAATCCGTATTCTAACACCATTATGCAGATGCAATCTACTAAGCGTCTGCTGGTGTACCTACTCTTATAGTATACGCGGTCGTCCTAGGTAAAAATGGAGGATTATAAAATGTAAATTGCTTAAGGGCAAAGCCTTCGGCTTACTGCCGGCTACCACCCGCAAGGGTATAGGATCGGTTTAAATATAAGGCTATTACCTAGGTGTACAGTAGGGAGCAGTCAAGCCGAGTATAAGTTACAAGGAAAGTCAATAGAAGAGGACGATATGGTAAAGAGTAGGTATGGCAATACCTTATATGGAGAGACGAACTAATAAGGAGGGAAGGGCTGTAAGCCTAAAGGAGCTTATAAGGAGGTGCTAAGGGCTAGCCTTGGCAGCCGCCAAAAGATCCCTTATATATTCTAAGAGTAAGCCTTAATATTATACTTATAATAATACTTCTTGTAGAGCTACTACTGGTTACTGGTCTTATGGTTCTCTATTAGTACGCCCAACTACTAGATTAGGGAGGAGAGCTTACTATTACCTTTAGAGATTAGGATAATATGGCTAGGTAATCTGTTCTAGTTAACCTAGGACTAATTAAACTAACTCTTATCTTTAGGAGGAGCCTTACTAGCGCGTGCTTTAGTAGACTAATTAGCGCTAAATATACTAAATATTGGAGCTGTTATAAGAGTTAAGATCTTAGGTATATTGGGATTAGGCATTGGCGTTGTTTAAATTATAGTAGATTGATTGGGCTTAGTTATATTAGAGACTTAATCTTCTAGCCTTACTACTATATCTAATAAGTTGGGAGATTAGGCGGTATGGCGGTAAGGCTACTAGGTAGGGCTATCTCGTGGCTGGAAATATAGAGGTAAGTTTAAGGGAAGTGGTAGTAGTGGAGGTAGTAAAGGTAGTTTGGTAATAGCCTTCTTCTTTCTTAGCTTTAAAGGCATAGTTAATGGTAATAATAAGAATAAGAGGTAAGAAACTTTATTATTTTTACTACTATCTAACTATTTAACGCATAGATACACCAGTTTACCCCTTTTACGCCATCTAATAGTTAGTATAGTGATTAATGCATTACAGCGTTGCCTTAACAACGCCATAAATGGATAATTATTGGATCTAGATCTATATCCACGCTACCAATAGATTACAAGAGGGTAACCTAAGCGGGCTGCCGCCCTCCCTGCTAGCGCTAGCATGGGTTTAGGCCAAATAAAGTACAGCTCTTTGTATTATAAATGCATACAGAAGCCACCAGAATATAAAATAACAGGAGAGCAAGAGAGCCTATATTTTATATCCTAAAATGCCAAATCTTGTTCGCTGGCAGCGTGGCCACCACCCTATTCAATATCCTATTCTTCGAGATCTAGGCACCCGACTCTCCTACTGTGAATATAATATTGCAGATAGGGTCCAATGAAGTATTAATACTGAATAAGCAATCGTTTCAATGTGGCGATGTGGCAATATAAGCACTAGCAGGAAGCACTAGCAGGGAGGGCGGCAGCCCGCTCAGGTTACCCCCTTGTAGGCGTGGATTAGTGGATTAATGGATCCCAATCCAATCTCGATCCATCCATCTCTTACACTGACTGTAACTAGGCTAGTCCCGTTATACTTAGTATAGATCTCACCTACTTATTAATTAAGGATTGCTTTATATGGTCCCATCCTTTATATATAAGATTAATAGTCTTATTATTGTCCTAGTAGTTATCTTTAGTAATATACTATTTAACTGGCTGCTAGTAATTCTTAATTATATTTGGGTCTAGAGATTTAGAGGCGTTAAATAAGTAATTAACGCTATACTCCTGCTTTTATATATAAACAATATTACTCTTACTTAGGTTGTGGCTAGAGTTATTATCCTTAAATAAAATAAAGTAATCGCGCCTAACGTCCTTAATCTAAAGAAGAAAGTAAGGCTTTAGAATGTAATTAATATACATCCGTTATTGTCGGTATCACCCGGGGGGTACTGCAATTGCAATAAGTAGTTCTGGTTCTTGGTTTATTCGTGTCTTCTTTTTCGCAGAGGATCGTAAGGATCGCGGTGCCTAAATAGGGGGGGGCTAAGGTCGGGCTATCTATCGGGCCGTAGGTAGTCAGGTGACCTACGCTACGCCATGCGGCCCCTACCGCATACGCTTTACGCGTAACGTTATTTACAACCTCTACTCGTACAGACAGTTATAATATCTTGCTGTTTAAATTACTAGGTACCTTATAGAGCACAAGCTTGTCAATCTTATAGTTAAAGCCTATATCACCCTAAGTATAAAACTTTTTCTTATCCTTTTCTTAAGGCTCCTCCCTATCTTAGATATAGTTCTAATAGTACCTCTTACTAGGCCTCCTTATAATTTAAAGCTTCCATTAAGGATCTAGCCTGAAGTATACCTTATTAAAAGATTATGCGTTAAATTAGTCCTCCTCTTTAGCTATATAGCTCTCTATTCTTAATACTAGATACGCCTTTTATAATAAATATTATTACATACCTAGGCCTTATTATAAGTAATACATTTATAATAATCTAAAGCTTCCATTGCTCTTTGTATTATATATAAACAGATATCTGTTTAAACGCCAGCTTAGTAAGTAAGATTCTCCTAAGTTATAGCACATTGTTTAATATCTACGTACTCTAAATAGCTTTCTACTTGTTATAGCTAGTTATAAAAAAGCTCTAAGGGGCGGCTATAAGAATTATAAGCTTTGGGTTTATTTTAAAGTTATTAATCTGTTTAGCTACTCTTACCTATAAAAATATAATAGCTAGATCGTTTATTAACGCCGTAGTATTTAAATACTTAAGTATTAAGGCTATGCGCGCTAATATAATAATTAAACTTAATAGCTCTAGTTATATAAGCCTTTTATAGCATAGTATATTGCTTATAATACTCGTACGGCTTATAATAATTAATTTAGTTATTATTTTAAGGAGTATACGGGCGAGACATGGTGGTAATAGGTGTATTTATGCGTGCGCATACAAATTTGGGTAGGGAGAGGTGATTACGGGCATCTCGCGTGTTTTCGCAGTGCCAACTTTTTTGTCCACAGCGTGCCCCCTACCAACAAATACCACTCCAAATCAACAACAAAAATCGACTCAAGATGCACCAAAATCTACCCATAAAATGCGTCGGCCATACGCCGTAGGGATTTGTACAGTCTTTCTAGTATATTAGTGCTGCGTGTTTATTAGTGTTGCGTGTTAGTAGAGCTTTGGACTTTCAAGTAGAGCCTATGCAGAGCTCCGCTAGCTTTTTGCCTCCACGCAGATGCGAAAGTTTGCAACTCTATCAAGGCCCGCACGACAACTCGCGAGGGCCTGCAAAATAGATGTATCGCATAAGCCGAGGCTATCTGGATATTTGCAATGTCCGCGGTAGAAAAAATATTTGCCATACAATCGGAGCAGGATTTCGGGCGTTTTGTGGCTATAGTAACAAGCACATTTTTTAGTTAAGTACAGCATTATTAAAATTTTCGTCAGGATCCTACTGGAGTTGTATTAAACATTCAAGAGGTTTTAGATGAGGGATGGGGACCTACTGCTCCCAACTCCATAGCACAACGCAAAACAAATATTGGTGGGCATTATTGTCAGATAATCTGTATTCTCTAAAGGCGTGGGTCACGTGTATGAGTCACGTGCACAAAGACACGTCACTGAAGATATGTTAGATCAAGGTTAAAAAGACATAATATAAGATCATCGATATCAATAAACAATTAAGTTAAGATCAATTAATCAATTAACCCATTTTATTAATAAACTTATCTATTTGAACTTTGTAACAGTTATAAGCCCGGTCCGCCAACTTAAGAAGCTATTCAGCCATTACTTAATTATTTAAAGAAATTCTATTTTATTGTTAGACTCTGACACCTTATTATTAGGACGCAGACTCTGATAGAAATCCTACCTTGAGTGTTATAGGACGATTCTAACACGAACCTTCTATAAGATTCTATGAGATTCTACAAGATTCCATAAGAAATCCTACCTTAATTATTATAGGACGACCTTAATAATAAGGATGATCCTAATAACAAAAATACTATCTTAAATCCTCCTTTACCTATTAGTTAAAATAACTCCACTAACATTAAGTTTATTAACTATAATTATCCTTAATAAACTAGAAGACTGGGAGTAATAGATCTAGCAACTACAAGCCCTTATAGATTAGTAAATTTGGGGCTATATTAACCTAGCCATAAAAGCACCTTAAGAAGGTCTACTTAAAAAACTACCTCTTTTAAAGGTTATAGATTTTAATAAGAATGCAACCTTATATATATAGCTCTTAACAAATTAACAGAAAGTGTATGAGAATAGTAGATAATACTACGACCAGGATATAAAGTATTTCCTTAGATAGGAAAATCGTCTTTAATAGATCCGCACCTAGATTATGTCCACAGTATTAATTTAAAAGAAGCTACTACTTAACCCTTTCTTAATAGTTAAAGAGTGGCTATTTTGGCTAAAGGAGAACATAGAACCTACCTTATTGTTTGTTAGAAAGAAGGTATAATACTAGTACACGGAAGCCCTTAAGGGGTTTAAACAGTTGTTAAAATTAAACTAGTGGCTAGATTAATGGGAATATATAATATCCCTAGGAGAGAAGTACAAGATCCCTTAAATATCTAATAGAATCTAGCTATAAGATTTGGTAGAAGTTATTTAACTGTTTAGTAACGCCTACTATATAAAGTATACTACTAAGTTAAATAACCCTTAGAAATTGAGATCTTTTAAATACTATAGAGTAGTAAAGAAGCTGCAAGAAGGACTTAAAATACCCTTAAAGAAAGCTAATGCTACTATAAGAGGGAGTACCTTTAATGTAGACTTTACAGAGTAAGCTATAATAGATTACTCTAATACTACTAAAGGTCTAGGGAAAGAAACCTTAGTATATACTAGACGCTTAAAGAGAGCCAGGTCACTAGTAGACAAAAAGATGTCCTATAAGAAGCTACTACCTATATACTTAGTATGCGAGAAACAAGGACATTCCCTTTAAGACTATTAGTATTTATTTAAAGACAAGAAACCTGAAGGAGTTATAATTAAAGATACTTGTATTAAAAGGGTGCTAAAGAAGGTAGAAAAGAATAAGAATCTTACTAACTAAGTTGTAAAGATTAGGCTTAAAGAATAGGAAGATAAGGCTTAATAATAACAGGATAAGAGCCAGGAAGTTAAGATTAAGGAAGAAGCTAATATAATATTCCTAGAATTATATTATATAGGTTAAATCCATCCACTAAAGCTATTAACTATTCTTAACTTAGGAACCACTCTATACATCTTTAATAATCTCTCTTGTTTTTATAACTTTAGGAAAGCTCTAAGATACAAATATGTTACCGCCGGCAGCTTAAAAGTGCCTATATTAGGTTACGGCGATATTACTATCTAAGTTATAAAACTAGACAAGAGCAAGGGAATCTTATGTCTTAAGGACGTTGCCTTCTATACGGACTTCAATATGAATCTAGTATTGTTTTATCTACTTTGAAAGTAAGGGTACTTCTAGAATAATAAAGGAAATAATAATCTTCTAGTTTGGAAGGATGATATAATCCTATATTAAATGGAAGAACATTATAGATAATAGACTATTAAATATGTTTAACCAGGAAGTCTATTAGCGTTTAATACAAGCCAACTGCTACGCTGCTAATGGAAGCGTAGAGTATTGTTAAGAGACATTTACCTAAATGTAAAAGGTAATATATAACTATAGCATCTGCGTCTAGGTTATCCAGGACCTATAAGCCTTTATTATTTAGGTATTAACGCCCTAGGAGTTAAGCTTTAAGGCCTAAAGATAACGGAATATTAATATTGCAGTCTTGCTAAAATTAAGCGTTAGGTTTTAAGAAGGTTCTTAAAATAGAACATTAATAAACTTTATCTTAACCTCTATATTAACTGGACTAACCTCAAGGAAGCGTATATGGGATTTATACAAGTTATACTTATCTATAACACCTTCTTAGGAAGAACCTTCCTATATTTTATAATAACACATGGCGAGGAGAAGGAGACACTATAAATACTTAAAGATTTTATCTAATAGATTTGTCTGAGGTATAACCTTAAGGTCAATATTATTAGGTTAGATAATAAGCTAGGGAGAAGGAGAACCCTTAAATAGTTATAGACCTAAGGGATTACCTTTAAGCCTTTAGCGTTATATACCTAAGTATAGAATGGTACTGCCGAACGCTTAGGGGGTGTAATCATTAAAAAAGGACGTGTAATAAGAATTACTACTAATCTACCATACAACCTATAGAATGAGATAGTTAACTATATAGTCTACCTTTAAAATTAAATGTTACGGGAAAGCAATAGATGGAAATTGCTATATAAAAGGTTTTATACCTACCTAGTAAATAGGAGATTAAGAAAACTATAATTAGCGTACCTAAAAGCCTATAGCTATAGGGCGTATATGATAACGTTAGATGCCCAGCTAAAGAAGAAAAGACTGAGTAAGCTAGATCCGCGAGCCTATATTGGCTACCTTATTAGCTATAACTCTACCAATATCTATAGGATCTGGATTCTGTATAAAGGTATCATCATCTCTACTAGGGATATTATCTTTAATAAAAAGACGTTCTTTAATAGTAAGTGAACGGACATCTTAAAGGATCTATATACTGAATTAGATACGCTAATTAAGAAGATTTAACTCCCTAAGACCTTAACTAAGAACGAGGTTCTTCTAGAAGATAATAATAAAGTATTTAAACTGTTAATTTAAGAGGAAGATGATGATGTTAATAAGCCTGTTTAAACCTTTAATAAGTTAGCAGATTTTAAGCTTATAAGAGCTTTTAAAGACATATATTATACGCCACCTCTAACAGAAGAAGACAAAGAATCTCCATATACCTTTTACGTCAAGTATCCTATAAAGTCAGATACTAATTAGGACACTATTAACCGAGTAGGAGATAGGTTTTACACTTAGGGGGTGTTTAATAACTTAGTTAAAGACTTATTTAAGGAAGCTGGTGATAATAGGTTTAAAGACTTTGTTACTAAAAAGATTACCTTAGCCTATTAAGGCGCCTTTATAGCAGGAAGGAAGTTTAACCTTAATAATTAACTTAATGATAGTAAGCTAAAATTAGGTAGAATATATAATGTTAGATTATATAGGAAGAACTTACCTCCACCACCTTAGTTAATTAAGGACCTTAATATATACCCTCTTTAAGATTAGTTCTAAGAGGCTTAACGAGCTTACCTCTAATCCTATTATTAAATAAGGTTGTTTTAAGAAACAGATAAGAAGTATATAAAGGGACAGCAGGTCCTTAGCTTAATATAGGTATTTATCTATAAGATGGATAAGTATGGATTTCTTTAGAAATGCAAGGCACGCTTAATAGTATATGGAAATTAATAGGCCCTAGGAGACCTACCTATAAGAGCTACTATATTAGCTAGTATAACCTTCCAAACCCTTATAGCAATTATTGTAAAATTTAACCTAGAGATGACACAGATAGATACAGTTAATGTGTTTGTTCATTATAATCTTAATAAGGTTATCTACATAAAGCTACCACTAGGGTTTAATAAAGAAAAGATAGACAAAGTACTACGCTTAAGAAAAGCCCTATACAGACTATAATAATTACCACTGTTATGGCAGAAGAATCTCACGAGCTTATTAAATGAATTAGGTTTTAAAGAAGTACCTAGGAGCCGTGTATTATGCTAAAAGGTGGAATAGTTATTTTCTTCTACGTTAATAATATTGTCTTCTGCTACTAAAAGATAGATAAGAAGAAAGCTTAAAAAGCAATTAAGGAGCTAAATAAGGAATACTAGATAAGTACCCTTAGTAAGCTAAAATAGTTCCTAGGAATCTATATGCTATGCAATTATAGCTAGAGGCTCCTATGGCTATCCTAGGAAGCCTATATTAAGAAGATAGCTAATTAGTATAAGATAGATCTCATAGGGCGTCTTCTAGACACTCCTATAGCAGAATCTAAACTCCTCTCTATTAATTACTAATTAATCTGTCTAACGCTTCCGTCCCCTAATATAGACCTACTAGTCCGTCTTATGTCCCTACTAAGAGAAGCAGCTTCTATGATGCTATATCAGAGAAAAATGGGTTTAATACTTTATGCAGCCACTATAATGCGTCTGGATATTACTTTTATAGTATTATAGCTAGTAAGGTTTAATTAGAACCTAAGCTAAGAGCACTATTAAGCGGTAGACAGAGTAATCTAGTACCTATATAGCATGAGGAGTAGAGTAATCTACTATAGAGAAGACAAGAAAGGAACAAACGGTAGAGGGAGAGATAAAGGAATATATAACAAAGGATAAGACAACAGAAGAGACAGTAGAGGTAAAGCGTAATTATTTATTTGTATTAGCGATGTATTATTTGCGGACAACTCTATTAACAGAAAGAGCTTACAAGAATACATTATAAAGCTATTTAGGGGGCCGATTGCCTAGAGAGCAAATAAGTAGGGTACAGTAACAACATTAAGCACAGAAGCTAAGTTATTAGCCCTATTATAAACAGTAAAGGAAGCTATCTTTATCAGTAGGCTGTTTAAAGTAATAACGTTACACCTAAATAAGCCCTTAATTATTAAATGCGACAACACACAGATGCTCTAACTAATTATAGAAGACACGGTAAAGCTAATCATAAAGCTCTAATATGTTAACATCTATTAACACTAGCTACGTCAGGAATATGTAATAAGATAAGTATAATTTTAATAGATAGTAATAAAGGAGATAATTGCTAATAGACTTATAAAGGCCCTACCTAAGTAGAGGTTTTAAAGCTTCGTTAATATAATTAGGATAGTGGATATTAAGGAGCAGCTAGATAAGGAGAAGCAACTAGAGGACCTAAGGGACAGTATTAGAGTAAGACGGAAGGATTCAGATAAGATTACAGTTTAATTAACTCATTAACGGACATAAGAAGGTGGCTAGCTTTAACCTTAAAGAGCTTAAAGCTAAGGGGGTATGTTAGATAATCTATATTCTCTAAAGGCGTAGGTCACGTGCACGAGTCACGTGCACAAAGACACGTCACTAAAGACACGTCAGATCAAGGTCAAAAAGACACAATACAAGATCATCAACATCAATAAACGATCAAGTCAAGATCAATCAATCAATCAACCCATTTTATTAATGAACTCATCTATTTAAACTTCGTGACAATTATACACTAAATGATTGTCCTGGGCGCAGTGACTCCCTAATAAAGTGACTCAAATCTCTTTTAGCTCAGCGCTGGGCAACCTGAGTCACCGAATGCACAGCCACAGGATCAAGCCACGTTCAAAAGACTCACGATTTCCAATTGCGTTTCAGTGTCTTCTTCCTTGTCTATCTAGTCTTTCATTTTATCAAAATAATAAACTTAAGATATACGGTCGTTCTACGCAATTGTTAATGGCTCCACAAACTCGGCGTTCGTCTGGGAAGACCGCCGTTTCCAAGAAAACAACCGTGTCTAAGAAGGTTGTGGCGCCTAAATCTGCTTCCACCCAAACAAAAAGTAAGAGCACAGTAGCTTCATCATCAGCCAAGGAGATGGAAAGCAGGTCTATCTACTTCTGGCGCGAATATGGCCATGATTATGGTTTCTTGTCGCAATGGTACGAAAGTGCGTGGGAGCATGAAGGCACGACTTACATCTCTGCAGAGATGTGGATGATGGTGCAGAAGGCGAGGTTGTTCGGTGATGAGGTTAGTAAACTGTCGACTTGATTGACTGCTGTAAGCAAGACATGTAATAGTTCGACTTGTTTCCAGACAATCGCGCAAGCCATGCTTGAGACGACCGACCCGAAGGCGCATAAAGCCCTTGGAAGGCAGGTTGGGGATTTTGATCCAGAGGTCTGGGATCAAAGTGAGTATTGCCTTAGTTTTATGGCTCGAATTTATTTAAGGTTGACTTACTGTAGACAAGAATCGTATTGTCGAGGAGGGCAATTGGTATAAATTTACAAAAGGCAAAGATCAAGCAGAGGAGTTGCAGAAGTTGCTCCTGGCAACTGGAGATAAAGAACTCGTCGAAGTGAGTCATGCCCAAAACCAAGTGTTGTTCTTGTATGCTCATAAACTGGTAAAGGCATCGCCGTTTGACAAGATCTGGGGTATTGGGTTCACCGAGAAAGGAGCGGAGAAGAATCGGCATAAATGGGGACAGAATTTGCTAGGGAAGGCGCTCATGAAGGTGAGGGATAGGCTCAGGGATCAGGAGAAGGCTGCTGGTGAAAAAATTCCGTTAGAAGAAGCCTAGGGAGGAGTTGCGAGTCGTGGACTGCTGTATTGAAGGTAAATTAGGATGAGGGTTAGGAACTATTCGGAGTTTATGTGTCGGTCAGAAGACGTTTATGCTCTTCTTCAATCATTGAAGGAAGGATGGAAGGGCATAAAATATCATGTAAAGGCCTAGTGAGTGTAATTCCGAGATTCTCACTACTATAAGTCACTTATTGAATAAATTGGTTATCCGGCTTGAGGATGTCATACGGAGCTATTTTATGCCTTTTATTCTCATCTCGGACAAGCAGTTACTTCACGCAAAGGCTCTTCCTTTCACCTTGATAAACGGGGTAATCTTGTGAAGATGAATGCTACGTTGGGTATCGGAGATTCATTATATTTCTGTTCAGTGATGATAATGTGTTCTCCAGTAGCATTATCGGCTCATCACGAACTCCTTAGCCTGAACCTCCTATAGGAAAATTTCCGAGATACTCTCAGTTCCTCTTGCTCTATTGCGGAATAGTATTGCGTACAGGTCTCGTTGCCTTCGCGGTAAAGCTCGGTGGGATAATGAGACCGGTCCCTTCGCCCATCTGTAGTGTTCAGATCTATTCCGGTAGCCCATTCTGCCACCCGAGCTTTCATGGCTACTTTGTTCGTGGTCCGTCCTTAGAAAGTAGTTGAAGACCGTGGGTACATTAGGTCTCTCACACCAAGTATTAATCAACACGAGGTATCATAATTTCACCGCACTTGCGTATTACAGATGTTGGCCTGGCGAAGAATGTTCCAATATACTTGTAGTCCTTAGCAGGAGAAACTTAAGGCAAGCTGGCTAGACACGATCGCGCGCTAGAGAAACATGACAGCTGCGAATCCATATCTTAGCTCGAAGATATTGGCATTGCGAATTCGGGTTTGCAACTGATGCTGCTGTTCGGAATGGTAGTTCGTGATGGAAAGGAGCAATATCTGGCTTTCGAAAACATCGATAGCTTGGTGAAGGTTCAAGACGCAGGTTTGAAGCCGAGTAAGGTGACGAAATGCGGAGGTGGCCCGTACAGCGTTCGCTGGGTCGTCTTCGGGAATTAAGCACTGGAACACTTAACGTTCATAGTATATTCCAACCACCTTACTATGACTTTGACGTTGTTTGTGTCTTACCTGATTTGATTGTAAATAGTTAAATTTTTCCAGAAGACATACTGTGCCCACCATGATTACATTTGCAGCGAACAACGAGTTCTTTCGAAAACGGAAGAGAGTTCACCGTGCGTGTAAAACATGCAAAAAGCGTAGAGTGAGCCAACTAGAAGATCATATTCTTGATCGTACTAACAGTCACTCGTAGAAACGTTGTATTCATACATTCGATGAGAATACGGAGGGCGGAAGCTCTTCGAAGACTGCAAACTTTGCTGCATTGGCTCCTACTTCTGACCAGGATACAGTTCAAGCAGGTCTTTCCGCTGAACTACCAGCTCCAACTACTGAGGCCGAAGCTGGTGATGGGAGACTTCTGATACTAAGCCCACAAAGTCACCATGAAAACGCTGGATCGACGACTCCTCCAAATTTTGTTGGCTATCTTAGTCCGGAGGCTGTTCTCCGTGAGAAAATCCATGAGCGTGGACAAGCTGCCTGTTCCCAATATATCCCGGTTGGACAATGGCTCCAAGGCAGAGAAGATGAGAAAGACCCCGGCGTGGGTACCGGATCTAGAGCTTTAGCCACGCCCTTAACCCAGACTAGCCCTCGATCATCTCAGTCATCTGCAGTCCAACAAGCACTCCAGGCGTATCTAGATGCAGCGGGTGTTTCAATTATACCTCCGAGGCGGCATCAAGATGCTTTGTTGAATATATATCTTGAATATGTTCAACCACTGCTACCTATATTGGACCAGAAAATTTTCCAAGCACGCTATTCGCAAGCCATGGAACCCCGCATGTTGATACAAGCAGTATGTATCGTAGCGTCCAAACATGAAAAGGCCCGTCCTCATCTACTTCTTTCGGATGAACGTCAGCCTCTCAGCCCTCGAGAGTTTTCTCAAAGGTTATACAACTCTATCATCACTGCTATTGAAGCAAAAATAGAGGCAAACCGCATCGTACTGATCCAAGTTCTAGCCCTCCTTTCACTACATTGCGAGGGTCCAGATGGTGCCGAACAAGCCTCTATGCACTTGGCTCAAGCAATTCATCATGCTCATACATTCGGCCTACAATTTGGACACCAGTGGAAGCATTCAAGAGACTCTTCCCTGGAAAACTTGGAGAACCTCTTCTGGTGTCTCTGGAGCCTTGACAAAATTAATGCATGTATAAATGGTAGACCACTGATTATGCATGACCGCGACAATGGTCTTGCGAAGCTACCTACAGATCCCGAAAGGCGACAGAGCCCTTTTGGCGTATGGCTTCAGATAGCAGAAATGCTGGATAAAGTGATTGACTTTTATCGACCTGGAGTTGACCCGGCTTTGACAGGGTGGGAAGATGATTTCCTAGGATTCGAAGAGCTTGTTGGTGATGGAGAAGATAGACTGAATGGCCCAATGATAAGTACGAACATATTAGCTCTCGTTTAAAATAGTAAATAGCTGATGCTGATTGACCCAGCACTTCTCGCACTCTTCCACCACGCCGTAGCGATGGCCTCGCACAAGTCGTTGTCTGTCAACGACCCAGTCCGTTCCACCCAATCTTACATCCGCCAGAGTCTGTCCGCAACAAGAGTGATTTCAATCCTTAGTACTGAACCACATGAAAACTTGCCGCCATTACCAATCATCCCTTATGCGCTGTCTCTAGCCATGTCGGTTGTCTACCGCCACTTCCGACAACGGAAGCTACAGATGCACAAAAATCGTGCGAAGGAAGAACTCAAGAGCTGTGTCACGCTCCTGAACCGGTTGAGGCCGTCATGGTGGACGGCCGGGGCCATGGCAGATTTAGGCATGGCAGCTCTCAGCAATGCGGACCGGAGCAACAGACCAAAGCCAGCTCATATGACTGAGGAAAACGCATTTCAAAAACCCGCAACGGCCAGCTTAGCCCAGAATAACGACCAGTCTCGCCAGACTACGATCGACAGCGCAATTGATCCGCGCCTCCAAGGACAGCAACTGACAATTTCTCCACGGGTGAGTTTCCACCTCGATACACTTCCACAAATGCCCGGGCAGCATCCCATCAGCAGTGAACGCGCCGAACAATCACCGCTGAACGACTTAGACGTTACCGATTCCTCTCCGGATTGGCTAAATTTTGATAATGCATTCGAGAATATAGATACTCTACTTGGCAGTGCTGGAGCAGATCTTTCGAATGAGCTTTTGAAGCCCTTTAATTACGAGGGGCTGGATTTCTTTGACACTGGGGCCGGGTCTTAGAATTTCGAGGCGTACGTAGCCCAGAGAGAAAAGATGTCACCCACGGTCTACTCAACCGGCATGATTCTCATATAATAGTAAAATTTCCGTAATGCAAGTAGCCGGTAACGGATCGGGTAAATGGTATCTAATACGTCTCGTATATTCGCCCTGAACCCTTAAATGCAATGCCTCGCTCAGAAAAATTCCAGTCATTTAACATTACAATTGTCCTTTCCAACCCTTTTACTTCCCGGGGTGCTCCGCTTCCTCCCCTTGCTGCTCACTCCTACCCGACTGAATCGTCTTATCGACCTCTACAGGATGCTTATCCAGACTCTCATACCACTGGACGACACTTCCAATAAGGAAAGCCCAGCTACCCCAAAACGTGCTCAGCGAAGCTTGGTACTGCGCCCAGCTCGCCGACTTGTACCCGAAACACGGACACAAGGTAAAGCCAATCCCGCCTATGAGGTTCCAAAATCCAATATGCCACCCCAGAGTCCTGAAAGCAGGTTTCCACCACTTGCTCTGAGTTTCGATCATGAAGAGTGTCCCGGAGACTATGAAGCCACTTCCGCCAATCACTTGAGGCGTCCAGTATATGCCATCCGTCAATCCCGGCGACATGTGGTCGAAGATACCCGGCAGCGCCGTAAAGCCAGAAATCCAGAAAATAGAGGCGCCAAAGAGCTGCGCCAGCGAAGCGATAAAGCCCAGTTCATGGAAATAGTGATTGCGCAGGTCAGTGTACGATGGGAACCAGACCCAGGATTTCCTTCTCTGACTGCCCGAGGTTGAGGCTGCTGAGGTCACCGTGTTGCTGGCGCCTTTACCGACCAAGTTCCGCTTGTTGCGGTGGTGGTGCACGCATGCTGAGGCGGACGGACGCAGCTGCAGCGTCGCGCCGCCTTTCTCGTGGGTGAGCTCGGAAATGACGCGCTCGACGGCCCAGCCGAAGCAGCCGGTGCGGTTCTCGTTCACGGCTTCGAACATGAGGAGGATGGAACCGATCTCGAAGATTGTGGCGCCCACGAACGCGGTGATGCCGCCACCGTACAGTATCTCGGTGCCGAACTCGGTCGATGGCTGGACCAAAGGAAGGAACACGAAGAACGCATTGATTACCCACACCACACTTCCCAGTGTAAATATTGTTGCAACGTCGTATGATACGTCCCAGGCGGGGAATTTAGTGAACATCCGCAGGATCCCACGCGCTATCTCGCGCAGTGAGCTGGTCGGAAGAGGCGTGAGGTATTTGGTATCTGCAGGCGAATTCGCTAGATTAACAGCGAGCGCGTGCCGCCCCTTGCGGTTGTTTCGGGACGTCCATCTGTACGTTATGGTGGAGGCGGGCTGCTCGTTCTCTGACTTGGGTTTAGCAGGGCTGGGCGGCTGAACTTTTTCACTGGAAGACTCGGAGGGCGCTTTGTGGTGCGCCTCGAGCGAGGAGGTAGGCTGGAAGTGCGCACTTGTTGGGTTTAGGAAGGGAAATGGACCGGTTACTCGAGCTGGGTTGAGGCGGAGGGAGTGGTGGTGGCGCAAAGGGAGTCGCTCGAGGTGGAAGTTCTGGCTTCGTCTGAGGGGAGCTGGAGGAGGTATGGAGCTTTCTGCGGCGTCATTCTGCTGCATAGCTGCCAATTAGTATCGCGGGCACGAATATAGTGGGACCGTAGCAGACATGGGAATGCGCAGAGGTTTTGAGGCTGGTTTCGAAGACTGGCATGATATCTGCTGCCAAAGTAAATGGAAAATGTGGAGAAGGTGCCTGCCAAGTGCCAAGGTTGTCTAGGCCAGCGACCGGCGCCACACGGGCCAAATTCACGGGCCACCTTGTAGATGCCTTCTCGAGCAATCGAGCTCCATAGGTTTTCCCTTATAGAGCTCCTTAGGTTCCCGCGCTCTATCAGTAATTTTTGCGATGGTCGGACCTCCGATTCCCCTATAGCTTTGTACAATATAATCGCAGATTATATGGTTGGAATAACCGCGAAGCGCCACTTCTTTGCTTTACTCTTCTAAAGAAAACATCTATTTATAATGATTTAATACATCAAGCCCTCTCTCGCCAGATTTTTCATACCCATCTTTTTGTCACGTATGTAGTGAGGAAAGGTTGTGGTGTTGAATCATTGAGACAATGTGAGTGTTACGAAAGATTATTTTATCTGAGGATCTGCCCGGATTTCCTGGTTATAGTACAGATAATCGCTTCTTTATCCTCATTTGCTCCAGTAACCTATCGATGATGATCTATAGACCTCTCAAACCCACGCATCATCATAGAAAGCATCTTCACCGCACCCATTCATTGGCCCCGGTGGGAGCAATCACGTTTCCGCAGCTTTAGCTTCCTCACTCCCAACCGCGACCAACTTTCCGACGACCAAGTACTTCTCGGAGAACCGCTCCTCCCAACCTTGCAGAGCCTCCATTTCTTCAGGGCCTAGATCTTTCAGCGTATCCAATGGCGCCTCTAGGTCCTTCGTCAACATCTCCTCGTCGAAACTTCCGCATGCCAGCCCTCGGCTAGCGTCGCGCCCGGCAAAATTGGCGTAGGGTCCACCGGGTCCGTAGAAGTTCCTGCCGGAGGTCACGTCGAAAACGCGGCCTCGAACGGCGAGGTAGACGGGCATGCCGTTCAGACCATTGTATGGAAGTAATGTGGGCGGCGTGAATGTTCGGAAGACTGTTGGAGGAGGGGCTCGCGGGAGGGTTTGGGGAGTTGCAGGTCGGAGTCGGAGATAGACGATGAAGGCGAAGAGGGAGAGAAGGATGATGTTTATGGGGGTCACGATAGGCGCTCTGAATGGAAGAGTTAGCTACATGCGTCTGAAGTATGGCTTTGGGCATAATGCTTACGCTCCAGCAGCCGGAGGACTTGAAGCAACAGCTAGTCAAGTCAGTTAAGGTTATCAAAACATTAGTACAGACGTCTTCACTCACTGTCTACCATTGCTTCTCTTTTTCAAATAGTCAGAGCTTTTAAGAAATGCTTGAAATCGACAAATACTGCTATGTATATGTGGTGTATAAGACCCGAGGTGTAAGTTTCGGAGTTGGGTGCTAGTGGGGTGGCTTATGAAAGCGCATGACGGAATGCCAAAATTTCCCAACACCAAAGAGTGTTACTCGTAACCCTGGTTGTTCGCCCAAGCTGCATGTACTCCGATCGGCTTCTGAGTAATCTCCACCTCTAAACTCTGTGTTAAACCCTGCGACCCCGAAGACGAGGATGTCTGCAAATGCCCGTGCATAATCGAGCGCTGTGGAGTATTTGTCCTACAGTGTCTCTGCTGATCTGACTTCAGCCGTGGCCCACTCTCGCGCAGGCTCCTTGTTGATACACTAAGAGAATCACCTCATCACCAAGGGCTCGCTACTAATTGTCATCGTCAAAGCCACAATTCTTAGCAAGGATGTGTTCTGCACCGGACACGGTCGAGAAATAGTTTTCTAAGGAGTGTTGACCAGCGTGGTACGCGCTTCGAATCATTCTGAAACACTGGCCTTTTGATGAAACTTCATATCCAGAACTTTGATTTGGACATCCCCTGGCATCCTTTAATTGGCATCTAGCTATCCCGACTTCCCTCGGCGCCGACTCTCCCGGAAACATTGCATCTTCTTTGAACGAACCGTCCGGGAGGCCTTAAGCATTCCTGACCTGCAGCTTGCCTTGGGAGTACGAAGCAACCTTTGACTGCTGCGCCTCATAATAAACCTACCGTGACTTCTTTCCCTCCACGCTTTTCTGTCTCTTCATCGCCTGTGCCTGCCGCTGCTCCTCTGTGACTTCTCGACTTCTCCTTTCCTTCGTTGACTAACACTGAATCTACGCGACTGCACCATCCTCGCTGAAGAGACGTGCCTGTTCGATACAACGTCTGCTTCCACTTTGTCTGTCTACCTGGTAAGTGCGACCTTTCCTTGAGTACTATTCCTTTTTTGCTTGTTTCTCTCCATTTCGCCTCCACTCCTCTCATACAAACACCAACACTACCAATCGCTGCTGCGGACTCGACTATCCTATTGTTCTTTAGCCTAATCACAACATAATTCTTCACCCATCGCTTACTGGAACTTCTTCCTCTCCTGCTCTTGTTCTCATATCCAAGACCTATCGCCGAGGCTGGGACAATGATTGCAGACGGTCCTATCCATACCGAGAAAGAAAAAAAATGGCTGGTCGTACTTGCCCTTTTTCCTACCTACGCTTGCTATCTACCTTAATGGTGGATCCAACGAAAACGTAGCTGTCAACTTTTGCCTATGCTTTTTAGCTGGTATCGTTGCTCAAACTTATGCCATCATTTTTATCTGCCGCCCAAGGAAAAACGGCACAATTCTCTACCTGCACGCCTCTCATTAAGGAGAAAGCCCGAAGGCGAACTAATGCTCCCGGTCCCCACTAGTCGGGAGCGCATAGTGCAAGAAACTGAGAAGTCTTTGATTACATCCGGGCATGACCGTCCAGAGTCTACGAATCTAAAGAAGTCGACCAACGAAAGCATGCAGCCTCCGGAATACAGAAAGAAATCCTCGGACGAACAGCTCCGTAAACGCAATGATCTGGCATGACCGCACACATTTTCTCTTACCTCGTTGTTTTTGGTATTATTGTTGATTGAGAAGGCTGTGAATCCTATGCTGAATTTCGAATTTTTATAGTCCTTCCACCTGCAACCATGTGGAAGCGGATACAGCGTCCCGGCCGTGAAAGAGAGAAGCAGATCAGCAATCCGGTCCTGATCGAAACGACCTACGACGGAAAGACACTTGGACGTATTCCTAACATCTCGGACCTGCAGCCTACTAGTCCCGACTCTTATACATCGCCTGCGTACGCTGAACATAATATTACCGATGTCTCTACAGAGCTTCCAACACACCCTTTGTGAGTTGCAGACGCATAGCTTTTGCATCCAAAAAAATTTTCCGCATTACTAATGATCTTTTAAACAGATCTCTAGCTCCACCAAAGAATCCTTATCGGTTATCGGAAGCTCCCACAGCATCTTCGGTTTATTCGCAGCCTTCTCCTGGTATGAGCTATGACTGGCCGGAACACCATATGGCGGTCCAGCCTGTATCTAACTATGCAGATGTTTCGCCACCAAGCTCCCCCGGAATGGAAGCTCAACATCGTCCTCGTGGATTACCCACAAGCCGAGACGTCTCTCCTGTAGGCGCTCGTGCAGATGGTCTCGAAAACTCTAGGACAGAAACCCGGCCAGGAAGTCACATCCCCGTCTTACGAAAACCCCCTCCAGGCCGAGCATTGGGTAAAGAGCCAGTTGCCAACTCTGGACGAGGTAGAACAGCGTCTTCTCGTCTTACACGATGGGACGATTTTTCCGGCGAACCTACAATGAGTTATGCGGGAAAACCTGCCCAAGTCATACCGGGATCCTCGAATTATGCACCTTACCCCGGCAGTAGACCTCAGGACCATGGTATTGGATATCAAGTTTCTGTGAGTGGCGAACAACAGAAACCAAAGAAACATACATTCTCGGAGCGCGCAACGCGCTTTGGCTCAAAGGTTCTTTCTGTAGAGACTAAACCCCGAGAAGAATGGAAAGGCGCAAGCGGACGAACAGCGATCGTTCAGCCCCTGGCAGATAAGCCAAGCAAAATGCCACTCAGTATACCACCCCAAAGCTATCGAATGCCTAGTCCGGGAGTATCAGATGAATCAGGCCGTAGTACTCCGTCCTCGGCTGCGATAACGGTGAGGAGGATACCTATGGGGGCTGACACATCCGTCTCACCCAGCCACGACCGGCATGATGCGCATGACGACCCCATCAAACCGACCGTACCTCTAAAAGTTGGGAGAAATAGTCCCCCAAGAAGCATTGCATCCCCGACTTCACCAAATACTCAAAAGCATCCATATCCAAGTCCAATTACGCCGAGTGTGCAGAATCCAATACCCACATCCACTGCCCCAAGCTATACCCAGTACGAAGACATCGTAGACTCATATTCAGGCCCCTCCCAGTCAAACGTCCATCGCAAGTCTATCGACAGCACCCACGCCTTCAATAAAGACGACAAGGTGCCCGTCAGCCGCTTCAGCTGGACCACCTACGCAACGAACACGACCTACCAGCATAGCCCGCCGCCTTCACCTCCGCCCACCATACCCACCGCCACGGTCGCTACAACAACGCCCACTCCTGCCGTCTCCGTCCTCAACCGCCGGCGGCCAGTCGCCAGCGTCGCCTCCATCTCCACCCCTACAACCCGCAAACCTGTCCCCTCGCAGCAGCCGCAACCAGACCCCACGACCCCGGGCCCATCCCCCCGCTTCTCCATCGCCTCCAGCAAAGCGCTCCCGCGCCCGCCGCCGGAGCTCGAGTCCGTCGACCACGTCTCGAGCCTCGAGGCACAGCTCGACGACCTGCGCCTGCGGCGCCGCAACGTGAACAGGCTGCTGGGCGACCTGAACGGGACGCAGCCGCAGAACCCGCTGGTGACGGATCTGGCGAAGCGGCGGGAGACGGAGAAGCGGCGGAAGGAGTTCGAGGACGGGCTGGCGGAGATTGGGCGCGAGGAGCACGATGTCGGGCTGAGGCTGCATCGGGCGTGGAAGCGGAGGGAGAGGGAGGATGGCGCGGCGGGGACGACGTTGTGGATTCGGCGCGTCACGGAGTAAGGGGGTGGTTTGGCGGATGTAGTGCGGGGAGTTCTACTTTAACTTTCTTGAGAATGGGATAGGGCGGGCTAATGGAGCTGGTACTCGGGCGGAGGGCGTATATGTAGAATGGCTGTTTTGTGGGGCTTCGAGGGCTATGGTGGATATATACCTTTTCTTGGAATGGGATCGGGTGGAGATGTTGTATGATACCTACCTACTACTACGCTGAATCGAGACATTAGTCGGATTCGCAATGCTTAGCGGGGCTATCAGTTTGTGAAGTGGGTTCCCTGGACTGGTATCAGAGGATTGATCTGCCGCAGAGTCTTGATTCATAGCCTCTATGGAGCATGCCCGCGCCGTCCCTCATGAAGCAATGCCGCATCTCTTCGTTACCCGCATAAACCTCTCCAAATGTAACTTAGCCACCGTCCCACTCATCCCACCATCCCTTCCATCTCCGGAGTATGCCTTACTCGGCTGTCGCTTCGGCAGCTATCCACCCGGAACTCCGCTACGCAGGGCCGCCTCTAGAAAAATTGTGTAAACGGCAGGACGATAGTATTTAAAATCATTCTCTCTGGAAGTGGAGGATGGGGGGGTGGAAAAAGAGGTGGGCTCACTTCTTGCCGGACTTCTTGATGCCTTGCTGGCCGGCGTTGAGGGGGCCTTTGCCTTTTGCTTTTGCGGCCATTTCGGCGCGCGCTTTGGCGTCTGCGATGTGCTGGCGTTAGCTTGGGTTTTGTTATGTAGACCGACGTATATGTGTGGGCTGGTTTCTGGCCATGAGGGACAAGCGTCCTTTTGGTGTGTCCGGGTGGTAGGTAGTGAGACAGGTGGTGGGCGGGATGGGTGAGGAGCGGAGGGGTGAAGAGGGTATTGGTGGAGGAGACGATGTGGAGGATGTTGGGGAGTGTGTTGAGGCGTGTATGCGGAGTGTAGTACGAGAGACGTCGGTGTGATAGGCCGTGCGGATGGTAATAGCCGTGACTATATGAGTGATGGGTGTGCACATCCGGCTGAGGGTGGAGGGGCGACGATTCTAGGTGCAAGAGAGAGGTGCGGTGGAGCTATAGAAGAGGTCATACGGACCGGCTTGCTGCTTTGCCTTGAAGGCCTTATCCTCGTCGTCCTCCTCCTTGTGCTGCTTCTTGGGCTTTTTGTTGTGGATGGGGTTCGTGCCGGCTGCGGGGAGCGGTCAGCGGGGCTATCGTGACTGGGGATTTAAGCAGTTGGGACATCGTACTCCCTTGTCCTGAAGGCATGGTTGCAGGATTAGCGTGTTAGTGTGTCGGAGTTGTTATGGTGTAGTGGTTGGCTGTGTGTGGGCGCTGAGCAAGATCGGGACGGCGAGAATGGTGTGGTGAGGCTCTTTTAGCGGAGCGATGTATCCACAACTGCAAGTCGCCGAACAACGGGAAAGGTGTGGGCTCGAGATGGGGGAATTAATAGCGAACTGACTTGACAACTACCTTTATTTCCCGGGCGCGGTTTGGCGGTGGGAATATAAAGTATAGCGATAGCTCCCCTTTTTTGCCCTTTTGAATTACATGAGCATCTTGCTGAAATTGCTTGATTTTCTGGAATTTGTACACTATGTATATGTTGGTATCTTGCACGCCATTCACGTTTCACATCAAAACCATCCCTTCGTATATACGGCTCGAAGTTGTTCAAACACCAACGATGAAATGCCAAATACCCTCCCAACCAGCTGACCATAATGCTGAAATATATTTAAGACCCTTGAACAAGATCAGCTGGGCTTGATTGGAACCATTCCTTCAAGAGCTGGCATTATTTCAAGCGCTTTATGGTCCATGGCCCAGCTTCCGAGGTCATTGATATGGCTTTCAAACAGTGGAGTTAATCTCGTGCAACCAGAATTAATGTCCCAGTAGTGGCAGGCCCCGTCCGTATAAGGCCAGTTCACGGATACAAAACCAACGAACGCACCAACGACAAAATCGCCAGGATGCTGGTAGAGGTATTGTCGCAATTCCGGCCTGCAACAATTAGCATGAAACCAATAAATTGAGTGGCCGCGGCTCACCAAGGAAGAAGATCGACAAGAATGTCATATGGCATATAATCTTGTCGCGCTAATGGCATCAACCACTCTGGCATATCGTTCATGTTCTCAATGCTCGGCCATATGTGCCACTAGCGTTGCTTCAGTGTTGGACTCGTCAGCAGAAGTTCTCAAACTTACCCGCATCATTTTCGCTAGTATATACGCGGAGGCGAGCCGTACCGGCAGTGGTTCATTCACCAGCGTTTTTCCGACCATTCGCGCGGCCCAGGTTGGCACCGGGTGTCCCTCCTGGGTGTCCGTGAAGCCCAGAAGGATCGAATCAACATCAACCTCACCACGGCCGAAGATCTGTACTTCATTCCACCCATTTGCTAACATTTCCCGCTTAGATCTTGTGTAAAAGCTGCAGTCGAAGCTGAACTTGTTCGCCTCACCCGGCTCCAGGTATGTGAAAGAGGGCGCCGGCTGTATTAGATTCTGTGTCTGGCAGGCCAAAGCGGGTTGACTCTGTTTCCGACTTTCCTATCGTCAGCCGAGTCCTGATTCATTATGCTTGGCTTCCCTAGTCTATTCTAACCTGTTGTCCCGAGACGATCCGCCGTATGAAGACGCTGTAGGGGTTTGCGATAGCTGTGTATATACTTCGGGTCCGGAAGTTTCCATGATGTCATCTTGCTGTTGGGGCGCCTCCTGAATACTGATCAGTCCATAGAATCTTTATGTTCCCATGGAATGACGCTCACCTGGAGAGATTTTCTAATTTCATCAATCGAGTGATGCGAAAATCCGTGTTTCTTTATTTCACTAGCCCATTCCAGTGCCGCCGTTTGGTTTGGTGTTACAATCAGGAGTGGAAGGATCGATTTAACATCTTCAAGTTCTCTTTCCAGTCTCCTAACATGAGTACGTAGTTGTGTCGTGGTTTTCCCATCCTCGGCAACATCGTATACACATGAAAGATTCTTAGACTGGCACGTATTGCACCTTGGTCTTACTCCATCGCACTGTAAGTTCAATTCTCGTGTCAGGCCCGATTTTTCTACATTTGGTTGTTGGGGAGAGTCTGCCTGACCTTCGATTTCCGCTTCCTACAACTCTCACATGCGATAGATGTTATTTTTCCTCTAGGAGTTCGAAGGGCGTATGTTCCGGAGATAGGCGAATGGTTTTGCAACCCCGAGTTTCCGAAAGATCCAGCAAGTCCCTGCTTAGGAGCAAGCGGAGCTTTATGAGCTAAGTCTGTCGAGGGAAGTGGTCGAAGAACAAGTGCGGAAAACTCTGGCGGGTTGGTCTGGCTTGGTGTTTGCTGCGAAATCCAAGATTGTGGGGAGTCCTGGCTATTCAACTGTTAGCATAGCTTTTCTTAATGACTGCAAGTATCCACAAATAATCCGGAGTTTCCAACTGCATGGTGACATGTTAAACCATGCTCTCTAATGAATTATAGGCATGCGGATCCTCGCTCCTCGATGTCTCTTTTCGGGAGTCTTCCTAAAGAGTGCTACTCGAAATCAGCATTTGGTGGCAGCTGCCTCATTTGAAAAGGTAGTAGTCCAAATTAGCATTGCCGCTCGCGAATGTTTTAATGCTCGGGTAGGAATTCCAAAGGTTCCCAAAGGCTAGGAATGTTCCAAGGTTTGCAAGGTCATAGCCAGCGCTGTCGTTGCAATAGCCTAATTCTAGACGCCACCGAAGGATTCCTACCCCTAAGGCCGATTCGGAGGCAGCTAATAGAAGCACGAGTCCAAATATGGTACCGGTTTTAATAAGACTCGAGCAGTTCTTGTAATAAATGATTACAGATCTTAGACGTTGCTGGTCGAAAAGCAAAAAGGCCAATAGTCATCATGGAGTTCGACGGAAATTAAAGAAAATGCCAGCATATGCTACGATCTTCATGCCTAATAAGGGGGGTTTCTTTGTAAAACGCGAGACCTCGGTCTAGTTAAGTGATGTCGATAGGAGGCTTCTTGACCGAAGCCATGGAAGCGGGGCTAAAACCGGATAATACAACCGAGGAACGAATCGTGTGCTCACCTCTGTGCGCCATACGGATTATTAACAGCATGGGATTGACGTCGCAACATTTTGTGATGATGGCGATCTTCGAAAAAAATACTGGGCAGTCCGCTCGAAAAGCCGTTACTATACCAGTAGTTCGCCCCTGAAATGGCTGCATTAACTCCGGAGTGCGGCATACACATGTAGTACTTATCAGAGGACGCATTCGTCGTTCCTGGAGGCATGAATGCAATCATTGCTTTTCTCGAGGGCTGGAGAAAATTTATTTGTCGATTGTTGAGCTGCGGAGACTTCAACAGGTAGGCTCGGACCCTGTGTTTATGATCGCCCTTGCATGCGGCGTCTATTTCTATAGTCGCTGTTAAGACTGTATGCTTAAAGAGTCTACTAAGGTTGGCTAACCTTGACGTATTTTGCTGCTGACAAGGTTGACGCGCTGGACTAGACCACTCTAACAGTTTGTGCCGCCGCAAGGCCAAAAAGCCTCAGTGCTTCCCACCTTGACGGCAGAGTGGGATCTGGACCAGAGCCAAACGCCGCGGGCAGGTCGGCTCAGGAATGTCGGTATTGGCGAAAGCTCGGCTTGAGGTTCTGCTCCCAACAGCTGGAAGAAAGGTAGGATCAAAACGGACTTCATCGAGGAGGACCACACGAGTTACAATTGCTCGCCCAGCGTCATTTCTAGCCCCAACCACTAGCCCTAGCATCAGACTCTCGTGCCCCTACCACGAAGTTTGGGCGGGCATGGTAAGCTCGGTTCAGAGGCCTTTGTTTCCCCCATGACGCAGCCGCCCAGGCTGGCTTTGACGTGTGGTAAGGCCATCTAAGCTCCGGTAACTGCCATCCATGTAAAGTTCTAGACCCTTGGGTTGGCCAGGTTCGTCTGCTCAAAGCTGGCATTTGGTACAAGCCTTAAGGCACCCCTACCACATGAAACGGCACCAATTGAGATGGTGGCAACACTCAATACAAAGCCGTCGAAGACCAGCCCACGCCACTGTCGGTCCGATGGCGGTTGAGGAGGATAAGCGTGCAACGCCATTGGAAAGCGCACCGTGCTTAAGAATGCCTCTCTTTTGTTTTTAATTGTTGTTATTATTGCTGTTGCAGTTCGATGCGTCGTGAGCTTTGGATGTTGAGGGGATTATGGCAAAAGTGCTGCCATTCCCTCATGTTGATTGACGCTGTGGGATTTCCCCGTATCTTTGAAAAATTTACGCCAATCCCTCCGCGCTGTCTCTCTAGATGAGCTGCTCTGTGGAGGAGAAATGAGACATTATCGGCTACTCGCAGCGCAACGTCGCGTCGCGTCCATCTCCCGCTAGCCAACAATGCCACAAGCAGTAATCCGGGAAAACACTCACGGACCGTGCACAGCCCACTGCCGAACCACGTCTTCAGTGTTTGCCTTCTGCATTTGATTCCTTACTTGAGCGTGCGCTTTGCCCAACTCAGCATGTCTAACCCATGCCACCTCGAAGGGTAGGACCATGCAAGCAGGTGGCCCATGTAAAGGCTCCCATGATGTGCTAGAGTCGTCCGATCTTCACCTGTTGATACCGTCATCCGACCGTTGTTATCCAAGTACACTACTCAAGCGGAGGCACTCAAGAAAGGTAGGCGCTAAGATCTACACTGTACCAACAGCCTTCGATTTCATTGCTAATAAAACCAATGTTCCTCTACGGACAGAAAAATGGGGTGTCGGAAAATACCCTCCGAAAGACCTTCCGGAAACTGGGTTGCCGCCTCTTGGCCTCAGTGTGCGTTCTTTTTCCCCGCATCCGCCTTTGGGACTTGAAAACGCCACGATCTGCCAAGTCCGCCTTGAGGCGTGAGTGATGCAGGTTCACACATCCCCAACCTACGCTACTGCTTAGGCTTCAACGTCCGCTCACGCTCTTTCGGCTTGAAGACTCTGAAAAAATTTGGTACACGTTGGGATTCTTTGGCAATCACATTCGCCCTTCAGCATGTCGTGCTTGGCACTTCAGCCGCCGCTGTCGTCAGATTGCTCTAGCAAGATCGGGCGACCGTTGAAATTTAGAACTACTCTCCGATCAGGAGAGCGCCAAAGCCAGGGTACTCTAAATTTGGCTGGTTCTTTTGGAAAGTTTAAGCTGTCCGTACCGCCCTGATATTTAAGTGGCTTTGGCTTAGTTGTATGCGGCCACCATGTCTCATGAGCAACCTAGCGTCATCTTGTAAGAAGTTCAACCTGGAAATCGCTCATCGAAAGACGCTCAAACTCCAATTGACGATGCATGTGCCTTCACCACAACCCAGCTTTGATCGGCCCTTTGGCAACGAACCGACCCGCCGGAATCTTGTGCGTCTGATTCGTAAGCTATTGCGACCCTTGGAAAGGTTCTTTAAGTCAAATTATCTTGTCCGTTCCGTGTGCGTCGGTTGGGCCTTTCCATTATTCCTTCTGCTTACTTACCCAGAGTTTATTCCATTAGATGCATCACACCCAACTTTTACTCACTACAATGGCCTGAAACTCCAAGGATTCACCTAGATTCCACTTGCGTCGTTGTAGCGCGAAAATATGAACATACAGGAGACTACTTTATTAACAAGCGTTAATCACGGATGAGAAATAACGCCGTTTCATTTCACTAAGTTTTCTATACTAATTCTTCTTGTTAACAATTGGGATCACCCTTCAATTTCCAATGCCTCGTTCGGGAATGGTTCTAAGAAGAAACTGAGAGAGCAGTAGTCTTTATCACGGGAACGCTGCTTTATTTCATTACCGTCACCCTCATAACTGTGATTGGGATCTTCATCCCCCACCAGTGACCAAGAGCAAGCGGATTACAATCTTCTCCAAGCAGGGCTATCCTGACATAAAACATTTTCCATTTTTGCTTGGCATGGGCAACCGTGAATCCGCATAAACTTATTATGGAGTATATCCATAACCAGATGCTAGTAGCCTAGTCATATAGAAAAAGGCCAATACGTAAGAAACTGTTCCAAACTATCCAGTAATAAACTTTCTTTAGTGGAATTTGGAGCGAACAGATGTCGAATAGAGGCATAATGGAAGGGTGGAAACTCCAATACGCACTTATAGGAGAGCACATCACATGGAGACAAGAACTTTGTCGTTCCTTTCCTATTCCGCAGTAATTGTAACGGTTCCTGTTTATCTGGTTACTAGTTTTATTAATGATAGCGATGAGACAAAACTGATCTGATCATTACGTATCTAGTTGTAATATTGAGTATCCAGACTTGAATCAGAATTATCTGCAGAATGACACTGCGTTAAAGCGAAGCCACCATAAACTTTAACTTTTCAAAAAGCCTAAAATAAATATTCAACATCAATAGGGTTGGAGCAGAGGTATTGTTAGTCAGCAGTCTGGTCGCGCTAACCGGAAGAAGCCGGGATCGCGAAAGCGACTCTAGATTTTTGAGCAGCAGGTCCCCACTCCCATCGTCACTTCCAATCACCGACCCACCATTGCCAACACTTCGACATCTATTTCCGCATACATCCATTCTCACTTCCTCTCATGCTGCTGGGCGTGTGAGTAAACTGTGAGGTCTCAGGGAGGAAGGGTACATGCTGGTTCGGCTTCTTGACAAGCCTCCTCCATTTGGTCGAAACGCACGCTAACACGCTTTTACATCATCACTCGTAGGGGTTTCCTGAGGCTACAGCCATTTCATGATGGCCTCAAGCTCAGAATCAGAGGGGGAAATCTTCGAAACTACGGTCGACAAGGCATTTGCGACAACTCGCTCTATAGATGACAGCTCGATTGACCGTCAATCCAGAATTCGTGCTTCGGCCTCGAAGTCACCTCGAAATACAGTAGAACATGTCTCCGAGCGCTACAAGTCACGATCCAGGTCTCCATATCGACACAGATCTCCTCGCGGGGAGAAACGCCGCCGTGATGATGACTACAACAGCGAACGCGATCGATCGGACCCTCGACGTTTCAAGGTACACTATGAGGACAGATCTTCCTTCCAAGACGGCCGTCGAAATCGAGTGTCTTACGCAGACATAGATCGAGGCGATTCCCCTCCATCGACACGAGGTGGACGCGATAGCTATCGAGACGGGTGCCCGCGAAATCGCAGCCGCTCACCAGGACGCTCAGGCCAGAGAGGGGATCGCTATGATCGTCGTGATCGATACGACAGGCATGATAGGTCCAGGCGTAATGACAACTTCGGCGGCAGGGATCATGCGGGCAGATCGAATGGAGTAGACAGCCGGCGTTCTAGAGAACAGTCAGTGAGCGAACGGGGCGACCTGATACCCGATGCTCACAAGTCATGGAAGAATGCTGAAATTCGCCGTCACAATACTCAGCAGGATAACGCTAAGACCCACTCTTCTAACAAAGTGACTACGTAAGAACTTCCTACCAATATCTAGTCTGCAGATTCGAGGCTAACATTAAATTTCAGGTCCGTTGAATCTGCCAATGGTGTTGGAACCGCTCCTAATGGTCATGCCAAGCATCAGGAGACACCTGTAGTTATTTCGACCGGCGAATACACTGAACCAGCGATCGAGGATGAAGCAACGCTGGAGGCATTACGAGCTGAAAAGCGGCGAAAGCGTGAAGCCATCAAAGCTAAGCACAAGGGCCAATCTGCGCCTTTGCTACCTCAAGTTCTACTCGGCAATGGTTCAGATTCTAACACTCCTAACCCTGATACTCCAGGCAATCGTTCTGAGCGTTCTGGTCAGTTTATTCATTCTTATCAGAGTAAAATTTCTAATATCCATTATTTAGTATCCCCAATGGTAACATCCCCGGGAACTCCATTGCAGGATTTCACTCCAGACTCCCCTGCTGCCTTCATAGTAGATAACGGCGAAGGTATTAGCAATCATAGCCCCGCTTATCAGCCAATCAATGATGGAGACGGTCCATCAGCTGCTGACTACGACCCTACCATGGACATGGAGGAAGATAGAGCTCGACAAAATCAGAAATATCACCAAGAAGATGTATCGGCTGCTGATTATGACGAGACCAAGCCTGAGGAGCAGAGGGTTCTCTCACCTGAACCCGAAGCTGAGGGACCCAAGCCAATGCAGCATCCGAAGAGTGATTTTGATATGTTTGCCGAGGATGACGATGACGACATGTTCGCTCCTGAACCAAAAACCAATGCCACAAACGGAGGGCCCTCTATAACCGTACCGATCCCTAAAGCCAGAGAATTAGACCAAAGCTTACTAGACAACTGGGATGACGCTGACGGATATTACAAAGTGTATATTGGAGAGCTCCTTGACGGTCGGTACCACGTTCAGGCGAGCTTGGGGAAAGGGATGTTTTCCGGAGTTGTTCGAGCTACGGATAACAATGCTGGCAAACTGGTTGCCATTAAGATCATTCGGAATAATGAGATAATGTACGCTCTCTCCTAACGATTGGTGGGTTCTATTACTAATTGGTTGACAGGAAGAAAGCCGGGCTTAAAGAGGTAGAAATCTTAAAACAATTGACCGAGGCAGATCCAGATGATAGAAAGCACCTGATTCGTCTGGAGAGACATTTTGAGCATAAAGGCCATCTCTGCATGGTATTTGAGAATTTGAGGTGAACTGGAAGATTAAAACCAACATTTTTAAATCCTACTGATGGCGAACTAGCATGAATCTTCGAGAACTTCTGAAGAAAGTCGGCGGAGCCGGCGGTGGTGGGATTACGCTTGAAGCTGTTCGATTCTACGCTCATCAGATGTTCCTCGCCTTGAGCCTGCTGAAAAAAAGCAAAATCCTCCACGCCGATCTCAAGCCGGACAATATCCTTGTATGTATTGTGTTCCCGGTCCCTCTGCAGCCTTGCTAATCCATGTAGGTCAATGAGACCCAGAAAGTTCTCAAAATTTGCGATCTCGGTTCCGCTGCCAATGCTTCTGAAAACAACGAGATCACTCCTTATCTTGTGAGTCGATTTTACAGAGCTCCGGAAATTAGTAAGTCATATTGAGAACTTATTCTATTACAATACTAACCTTTGATCTAGTACTGGGCATGCCTTTCGAATATCCTGTTGATATGTGGTCCGTGGGCTGCACACTTTTTGAGCTGTGGACAGGCAAAATTCTCTTCACTGGGCGTTCGAACAATCAAATGCTTCGCTCGATAATGGAGTGCCGCGGAAAGTTCAGCCTCAAGATGTTGAAGAAAGGCCAATGCGCTGCTGACCATTTCAACGACAAACTGGACTTTCGCAGCGTCGAGAAAGACAAATTTGGAAAAGTGAGATTCTCAGTCTCCTTTCTCCTGTTTTCCCCTTCCTTTCCACAGCATACCTACATTTCTTACATTCATCTCAGACATCGTAATCTTTTGCCATTCTTAAAACAATATATCTCATCGCTTTGATTATTTATGGGCCTCCATAGACTAACTTATTTTGGTCATGACAGGATGTGGTAAGGTGGATTACCTTTATAAAACCTACGCGCGACCTCAAATCCCGTATCGCCGACGCATCCAAAGGCCTCAAGAGGCCTCCGGATCCTAAACAGGTCAACCTATTCGCCGACCTACTCGATCAATGTCTACATCTTAACCCAGAAAGACGGATTACCCCGACAGACGCACTGAAGCATCCTTTCCTTCAAACAAAGTTTTAAAACGTCAAAAGTATATTCTCTCAGCGGCAACACTCGCTATCGAGTTCACGTCTATATAGTACATTTAATATTTTGGGTAAGATACCCATTTGATTTTCAATTCGTAGAGAGTTAGAATGGCAATTGGCGCATTGCTAGAATATTGGCTTACTCAAGATACTTATTATTGGTTCCTAGACCATGATTAACTGTGAGAGACCGGAGGTGGAAGGCTGGAGGCCAGAGGCCGCATTGATGATGTATCGATGGAAGGTTGGATGGTTAGCAGGAATTCTGTCATCTCAGTATCGAGATAGGGCATATCCTGTAACTACATAATACAGTATCGAAGAATTCCGGTTGAGGCAGCCAAATTTCCATGATGAACATAAGTCAAAATGTGCTTCCATGAACTCTTCTCTTCCGACCGAACTGTAGAGCGCTCAGGCCAGCTGAGATGTTTTTGCGTTCAATTTGCCAAGCCTCTTTGTTGTGAAAAGGTGTCTCCAGAACCACAAACCAGAACCAGGGAATATCCCACTTCTCGATGTCAATGTCAGCCGTCAAATGCCAAAAATGCGTGATAGAGCTCCTAGAAAAAGGTAATTCGAAGCGGGCACGGAAAATTATCATCTCCTCTAACTTCGGCCTAGGCAGCGGTGCATGGCGCGTGAAGAACACGAGTTTGACAGACCTAGAACAAGAGGTATATCACCCGTATCTAAGCATACTATACCCATCTTATCGTGCTTAGATTGGCTCTCTGCATAAAGTGTGTGTCATGTACGTGACTTGAGGTCTTAACAAAAGCGGCATTGGGATTAACGACGCTTTAGCTTCGCGCATACGGAGCAATTGATAGAATGCCAGGAATGCCGCTCAAGTCTCTCAAAGCTCTTTGAGATCTCGCCCAGCTTCTGGAAGACCTACTGCCAGCGATCTAATGGGTATTTTCGCAGCGAAGACAGCTATGAGGGAGACAACATCAGTGGTCACAGTATACATTAACAGCAATGGTTTATTACTATCATGAACTAAGCAGGCTCAGATACCTGGTGTCGGTTTCAGGTGAAAAGAATCCTAGAGAATCCAGGATTCGATAAGAAAGACTACGCCTGGTTTGATATAACAATTATCACCAGATGGATGCGAACAGGCCAGAACGTCATCATCAGTTTTGACACCCCTGCAGCTCTCCGGATACATTTCCCTTTACCCCTACTGGAAGACGTAGACGAATGCTCCATTCACGATCCATACTGGGTCCATCTCCGGCTTCTTGAGGAGCTGGTAGTCGAACATGATAAGTCCGTATGGTCTATTCGTAACCTTGTGAGGGAAACAGAAACATTACGTAGTGAAGTAGCCAAGGCGCGTAGTATTCCTTGATGCAAGACAACGCTAACAAAATAATAGACTCGAAAGTCTTTCTCGCAGCCTCCAAGTCCTGATTACCTACGCCTTCACGATATAGCAAGACATGCTGGTCATTCAACGGAGACTTTGGGCGTAGCCGTGCAGATTGTAGAGACCATGATTACGCAGCACACCCTCTTTATCGAAGAGAGACAGTCAACGAACTCGAAAGCGAGCATGATAAATCGCCAAACCAGCAAACACCTCTTCTTCTACTCTCAGATGCTGCAAGGCCTTAAGGCCCGATCGGAGGCAAATAGAGAACGTCTGCAGAACGAGATCACTCTGGTCAGCCACTCATCCTGCACACGTAATCAGTTAACTTTGCGCTGATCCTTAGAAGGCTTTCAACACCGTTGCACAATTCGATAGCGGGGTCTCCGTGCAGATAGGCCAGGCAGCGCAAAGCGACAGCGCGGCAATGAAGACGATCGCGTTCTTAACGCTGGCATTCCTGCCCGCAACTTTCATCTGTGTAAGTCGTTCAAGCAGGTGAGCTACAAGGTTAAATGCTGATCCATCGTAGGCTGTTTTCAGCATGACTTTCTTCAGCTTTACCCCAGGCGGCTCAGGACAACCGCCGAAGTGGTCCGTTTCGGATAAGATATGGATATACTGGGTCGTGGCGGCGCCGCTAACGGGTATTACAATAGCCCTATGGGTTGTGTGGCAGCGGTATTTTCCGGTGAAGCCCATTGGGGGTAGTTAAAAGCTATGGTGTTACAATTGGGAATGCATGGTGTATGAATGTGCTGATCTGAAATTAACTGTGCAGACTTGAAAATGGAATGCCTATGAATGCCATAGAGAGCTGGCATGCTTCTGCGAATAGGAACTTAGTTTCGCGTAGTTTAATCTGCGCGATTAATACGCGCTTTTAACCGGATGCATACACGCGCCTGCGAGTTATTATATAGATTGGCATTGTACTAAAGCTAGATTGGCGTTATACTAAGGGGCCGTTCGGTTACAACTTAAGAATCAATCTGGAGGCTCCAGAATATAGCCGGATCTGAAGCTCAAATCTGATTCTGACGCAATCGTTCGGTAGAACTGACAATTTTCTGATTTGAAGCTCCTTCAGATCGGCAACCGCGTCAAATTTACAAGCTAAACCGTATACAGTAGTTGAAATGAGGTTCCTAGCGCCAGATTGAAAAGGAGCTCCAAGCTCTTGACTCAGAAATCAGATCAATCTGGAACTCTCGCATACGCGCCCGACTGACAACTTTTGGTGATATGGCGACTCTACCCACCCCGATCGCGATACCGCTATCGCAATTGCATGCCCTCTATGATGTCATAACCTTTAACTTTTGTGCATAGTAGGGGCGCCAATTGAAGATCTGGACTACACCATATGCCAAATTCACGATAGAAGTAGTAGCAGAAGCGATCGCTTGGATCGCTCTGATAGCTCACCAAAATTAATCACTCATTGTGTGACGTCAAATTCTGAGAGCCTCATCGGCCTCGCCGAACGATCAACTTATTTAGATTCAACTGAGCCATGGTAGTAGACGCCACTAATAACAAACTAATCAACACTAAAAGGCGCACAGATCAAGGGGGTTGATCTAGAGGCGGTTTGCAACCTAAGCTAGATTAGCGTTACGCTATTAAGCTATTAAGCATCAATCGGCAGGAGGTGGATGTCAAAATAAACGAATAAATCAAGGTGAATTTGTATTAACCCCTCGATTTAATTTGGTATTCGATTCACTGTACATATTGAGAGTCCAAAATGTATTCCTTTTCAACTCTAGTACTTGCACTCGTTTCAACGGTCGTTGCAGCACCCAATGCCCTCTCGAGCCGTACCCCGACAGTCTATCTTGCTGGAGACTCGACGATGGCAGAAGGTGATGGAGGAGGCGGGACGCAAGGTCGGAAAGCAGTTCTCTTCCGATCATATGTACTCTCCGAAGTCTGAGCATTTTCTTCCTGACATTGATACGATTAGGCTGGGGACACTACCTCCAATACTCACTCTCAGTCCCCGTCGTGAACAAAGCCGTGGCTGGCCGCTCCGCCCGTAGTTACACTGTCGAAGGTCGTTTCCAAGCTATAGCCGACCTCCTCGTCGCCGGTGATTTTGTGGTCATTGAGTTCGGCCACAATGACGGTGGATCCCTCACACACAGTCAGAGCTGGCACCGATACGAACCAATACGAACCGATAAGATATCGGTTATCGGCAATATATCGGCAATATAATATTGCCAATATTAGGTTAAAATTCAAAATAACCAGCTTTACGCAGCCTTATATTATAATAAAGCATTAATATCTCCTTTCTACCCTTTCTTCTTATATAAGATACAATAAAATAAAATAAAAGTAGTAAAAAAGAGGAGATTAAATTCAGTAACTTTTATTCCTC
>Ga0307507_10000631_pt1 | contig 76144 bp, 7 predicted proteins | sample 7_EM_MG_FD_207223 | JGI IMG/M metagenome (GOLD analysis project Ga0307507, IMG submission 207223) | Populus trichocarpa ectomycorrhiza microbial communities from riparian zone in the Pacific Northwest, United States - 7_EM | ecosystem: Host-associated > Plants > Roots > Unclassified | place... | reverse complement strand
GCCAGACGACCGTCGCCAGAACCAGACGACCGTCGCTAGAACCAGACGACCGTCGCCAGAACCAGACGACCGTTACCAGAACCAGATGACCGTCGCCAGAACTAGACGACTATCGCCAGAGCTAGACGACTGTCGCTAGAACCAGACGACCGTCGCCAGAGCTAGACGACAACGACTAGCCAGCGAGCACTATAAACGATTTAATCGATTGATCGAATCAAGGTAGCACAGACAGGTAGGCACAAATAGGGAGATGCTAACGGGTAGGCAGATATAGACAGGTAAGCAGATACAGACAGGCAAGCAGATGCAGACAGGTAAGTAGATGCAGACAGGCAAGCAGATGCAGACAGGTAGGCAGATACTAACGGGTAGGCAGATATAGACAGGTAGGCAGATGCAAATAGGTAGGCGATATAGACAGGTAGGCAATGCAGACAGGTAGGCAATGTAGATAGGTAGGCAATGCAGACAGGTAAGTAGATACAGACAGGCAAGCAGATATAGACAGGTAGGTAGATACTAACGGGTAGGTAGATATAGATAGGTAGGCAGATGCAAACAGGTAGGCAATACAGACAGGTAGGCGATGTAGGCAGGTAGGTAAGTTAATAGGTAGATAGGTAGAAGAGAACCATCGCTATATTATATTAAATTATTTAAAATAATATTATTTATTTTGCTAGCCTTATAAATAGCTTTAAAGTAGCTTTTATTTATTTAAAATATGTTATTAGTATAAAAGAGGTAAATATAATTATGGTTACCAAATGCGCAGATTACTGGCAGGTTGCGTACAGGTTACATATAGGCTGCGCGTAGGCTGCGCGTAGGCTGCATGTTAAAAAAACACAACATAGGCTAGTCGGTCGAGTTGCCAAATGACCTCAACTGCGCACCAATTGCGTCAACCACTAACCATTAAGGCCATTGAAAGGGTACCATATTTTGCCAATGTAATTATTCTATGCGTAATTAACATAATGCCTTAGATACTATTTTAGTGTCTAGTTTAGTTTTTCCGTTTATCCATCTATTTATGGATAATACGCTATAGAGGTTACTGCGCGAACTCCTTGTTCTGCTAAAAATACTTTTTAAAATACTACTATAAATCTAGGATCTCTATCTAATATAATCTTGTCTAGTGCTCTATGTCTTATAAACACTTCCTTTATATAGATTCTAGCGATATCTTCTACTAATATCTCTTTAGTGCATACTATAAAGTATCCCCACTTTATTAGCTTATCCACTATTACTAAGATTATGTTATAATCTTGTCCTATAATAGGATCTCTTAACTTTAGTAACTTAATAATAAAGTTCTATAATATAACCTCCTATAGTCTTCCTGGTATTTTAACAGGTTATAGCCCTCTATACGGCTTATGCCTTATTAGTTTATTTCTTTAATAATCTAGATATTTCTTTATAACTTATCTTGCTAGTCCCTAGATTCCTTAAATAATATACTCCTTTTAAAGTCTTAACACTAGTCCTATAGACCCATTATGTCCTTATATTATTTCCTTATAAAATTCCTTAACAAATTCTTCTGTAATAGACTTAGGCATATATATTACTTCTCTATTTTTGTATTACTCTAAGTTTAGATCCTCTGCCTATACTTTTTAAATCTTCTATATCTAATTACTTTCTAGTAATTTGTGGATCTAATATTCTTTAGTTACTGCGATCTTTAGATAATTATACCTAATTAATCTATCTTAGTCCCTTCGCAACAAAGCTCCTAATTACTTTTTATTATTTTATAGTTTAGCCTTTCTACTTAGAGTGTCTGCTTATGCATTATCTATACTCTTGGTATACTGAATTTTAAAATAGTATTCTATAAGCATTTCTGCCCATCTAATCTGTCTTTAGTTAAGTTCCTTTATTATTAGGAATCCTGTAAGGTTCTTATAGTCTATTTTAACTACAAATGGTTTCTCTATGCCTTATAAGAATGCTCTTTATTCCTTAAGTGCTGCAACTATACCTAATAACTCTTTATTTTAGATGTCATAGTTTAACTCTAATAGTGTTATTTTTTAACTATAATATACTACTAGGTGCTATACGTCCTAGTACTTCTATAGTAAGTATGCTCCTAGTGCAAAATCTAATATGTTTGTCTTAATAACCGTTTCTAACCTTAGTTAATAGATTTTAAGGACTGGCTCTTAGGTAAACAGTTTCTTAAGTTCCTGGAACAGCTTTTTTTATTCACTACCCCAAACCTACGGTTCCTCTTTCTTTGTTAGCCTTATAAACGGCTTAATACTTTTTAACTATTATGCTATAAACCTCCTATAGTAGTTGCAAAACCCTAGAAACGACCTTAACTATATAATGTTCTCTAGTTCACGCCAACTCACTATAGCTTTGACTTTCTTTAGGTCCATACTAATCTTTCCTAGTTTAATAATAAATCCTATAAAATTAGTTTTTCTTGTAAAGAACTTATATTTCTTAACTACTACTAGCATCTGTTCTTTTTGTAGTCTCTTTAAAACCTATTTAATATGTTCTCTATGTTCTTCCTTATTTTTTAAGTAGATAATAATATTGTTAAGGTATGCCATAATAAACTTATCTAGGTATTCTCTTAATATACTATTAATTCGCTTCTAGAACATTACTGGTGCGTTTATAAGCCTAAATTGTATAACTAATGGTTTATACAGTCCTTCCTTTAACCTAAAGGCTGCCTTCTATTTATCGCCTTTCTTAATCCTAATTTAATAGTACGCCTACCTTAGATCTATCTTTATAAAGATCTTTGCGTTACCTATCCTGTCTTAAATTTCGCTAATTAAGGGTAAAGGATACCTATCCTTCCTAGTAATGCTGTTTAACTGTCTATAGTCTATACACATCCTAAGTTTTCTATTTTTCTTTAAAATAAACAGTACTGGATATCCCACTAATGACTATAACGGTCTAATATATCCCTTATATAAGTTCTCCTGGATAAACTCTTTAAGCGCTATTAACTTTGTTTTAGTAAGCTTGTAAATTGGAAAGAACTTTAAACTTATTCCCTTTTCTAATTCTATCTTATAGTCCTATGCTGTATACTCTAATAACTTTTCACTTTCTAGTAACTATAACTTCTTACCATACTTATAGTATCTTTTTAGTATATAACTTAAGCCTTATTTAGTCTCTTTATATATCGCTCCAACTTAGTACTATACCAACTTGGTTTACTATTGCACTTTGCGCTATTAAGTATCCTTAATGTTGACCTGTCCTATAATCCAATTAATTTTTAGATTATACTTCTATAACCAAGGCATTCCTAATATCACCTCATCCTGTCCTAACGGTAGGATATTAAAAGATATCTTAACTTGTCTCCCTTTAATAGTTAACTAAATAGGTCCTATTTTAAGATTAATAATACCTTCCCTATAGGCTATCTGATCTCCTAAAATCGTTATAAGTAGATATAAGTATTCCTTCTATCTGTACAGTAACCCTATCCTTTCCACTGCTTTTGGTAATATGTGGTTTCTTATTACTCCACTGTCTACTAATACTTTAAACTACTAATCTTGCCACTTAACTTATAAATTTAGGTGTTGTCCTTAAATTCCTTTAAGGGTCTAAGGCTCTAACACTAGTTCCCTTAGGTCCTATACGCCTCCCCTTTTCCTAACTATTAGCTACTAGATCCTGTTTGTACTTAATCCCACTTAGGCTAATACTTAGTTTATTTCTTTTCCTCTATATACTATAGACAAGTGTTTTCTAGGCATTCTTCTGTAAGGAATCTTCCTGGTTAAAATATTAAGTCTCCTTAACCTTATACTTCTACTAGGTGCTATCTATATATATACTTAGCGTTCCTAAACTACTTTTCTTTGGGTGCCTAATATATTCTTACTAGGTACTTCCAGTTCTTGTCTTTTAGTGCTCTATGTATATTACACATATCATCTACACAAGCTATCCATAATAGTGTATAATGCGCTATATGTTTTGGGTCAACTCTTGGTTTATCTTTATCCTTAAATTTAAACCTATACCTAGTTAACCTAACCACTAGTATCTCTACTGCTGGTATTAAGATTTATTATTTACTTCTCTAGTCCCTAGATCCCTCTTCTAAGTTCCTTAATATTATAATTAATGCCCCTTTAATATAACTTATGCGTTTCTCTATAATAGGTTAGTTTTAGACAACTTTTTTATCTAGCTATATATAAAAGTCTTCCCATTTATTATTGTGTTGTTGCCTATACCACTTTCCATATAACTAGTTTAGTATATATAGTCTATCTGTTAGAAAGTACCTTATTATTACTGCATTATAATATCCTTTAGTATGTCTTTCTTTGAACCTGGTTAGGATATCTAGATCCTCTTCCTATTCCAGTTTATCTAACCACTTTACCCTAGGTGTCCCTACACTTAGCCTATTAGTAACTCTTTATACAGGTACTCTGTCCCTTATATAACCTAGCATAGCTAATCTCTTATTTAGCTTTTGCTCTTGCTATGTAATAATTCTTGTCCTAAACTTATCTATAGTTTCTTGTTTTCTGCGTCTTATAGCTAGATCTTTGTAGTTGTTTTACTTTTTAATCCTAGTATTAACTATTTAATCTTTAGGCTAAACACTGCGTTTACCTAAAATTACTAACGTTCTTATTTATTCCCTAAACTTATAGTTCTTGAACTTATGTCTAGTACTTATTTATTTATTACTAAACTAAGTTACTGCTCTTTCCCATTGGTTTTCGTCTATTATAGGTCCTTAGGTGTGTCTTATCTCGTCTTAAGAGTTTTAAGCTTTTTATATCTCTTCTTAAAAATCTTAAGCCTATGGCCTTTTACCTTTATTAAGTGATAAGCTAGCACTAGCAGTTATCTACTTACTTAGTTTTTTTTAAACATTGCTCCTATTGTCTTATAAAGTAATAGAAATTATATCTAACGGTATTATAATATTTATTACTAAACCTTGTTCTATAACGGTCTTAGTCTCTACTTCTATTTTGACATCTCTAAGGTCTATATACTCCTAGTAAGCTGCCTTTATTACCTTATTATTGGTAAATGCTTTACCTATATTAAACTTATTATTATTAATGTCTAATCTATAAGCTGGTTTATTGGTTCCTCTAAACTTAAATAATACTAGCTCCTATAGCTAATAGCTTACGCTATACTTAGCGTCCTTATAAATTCGGCATGTGTTGTTATAATAAAACGCGAAACTGTTAATTAAACATTCTTTTATTCCTTATAGTGTACCGTTGTCCCTCTATACGTATATGCTATCTGCTAGCCTAGTTCTCTTTACTATATAGTTACTCTAACCACCTTTATAGTCTTTAGCAAAATAATCTTGTTTTCCACAATTTATGCAAGCCCTATCTTTAAACTATTTTTCTTGCTATAGAGTCCGCCTAAATATCTTCTGCTACTAAAATCCCTAGTTTGGCCTTTGCTTCTAGGTCCTTTAATTACTTAATCCTTAACCTCTAAGTTTCTATGGTTTCTTTCCCCACCTTTAGGTTTCTTTAGTACTACTTAGGTCCATTAGCTCTGCGCCATTCTATAGTTTTTAACTCTGTGTCTATTATTATGTATTCTGCGCCTTATATAACTATAGAACTCTATCTTACCCTTTCTTAACTTATTCCCTTTAATAGATTCTGTTATTAATCTTTATTAACTAATTTATTAACTCCCTTAGAGTATCCATATCTTCTATTAGGATGATTACGTCTTAGACTTTAGCCTTAAGTCCCTATTTATACTGTGCTATAAGCGCCCTATTATTCCACTTAACCTATATAGCTAGTGTTTGAAACTGTGTTATATACTTAATTACTAAAGTGCGTTATACTAAGTTCTAAAGCTTTTATTCTACTATAGTTGTGGCCTCTAGGTCTCTAAATATCTGCGTTAGTTATTCCGCGAACCCGTTCTAACTGGTAAATATATACCGTACGTCCTAGTTAGTAGTTGTCATGCCATTGGCCTATATTTCCGTGAGATATGGCTTAAACTACTTAAGTGCCCTCCCTGTTAGGAATAACCCTATATAGGCTACTTAATCCAATAATGTTGCTAACTTCGCTCCTTCCTGTACTACCTTAAAGTACATCTGCGTAAGAAATCCCTTAAGCTTTAACTTCTCTCCTAAGAACCGTTTAATTAAAGGTAGTTTAACTTTCACTACTCTAATTCTATTAATGCGTTCTTTAAGTATCCTATTATTATCCTATAAGTGATTAACCATTTCCTATAACTAACCTTGCGTAACTACTTAAGAATCTATATCCGCTATACTAGTATCTCCCGGCCCTAAGGTTGTAGCTACCATTAACGTTATTGTGACTAGTACTTTAGGTGGCATATTACTCAATTTTATTTAATACCATAACCTTGGTAGTAAATATGTAACGGAACCTTATAGTAGAAACTACGATAGGTCCTATTATTAGGCTAGGTATATAGGTAAGAACAAATCAATAATATAATAATAACTAGTGGAGTGGTTGTCTAACAGATTAACTCTAATTATATTCTAAGATTTACTACAAGGAGAGAACTATCTACGGTAGGGACTAAGGTCCTTTAAATACACAACCGTACTCCTAAGAAATCCTCTCTTATACGTAAGGTACGTGTTATATGTATTATACACAGGCGTATACTGCGTATATTCCGTACACTGCGTATAATATTATATAACTTGCTTACCATTCCTCATTATATGGTTCCACTAGATCCCTCCTAGACCGTGCCTATATTAACCAACTAGCTTCCTCCAACTCTTCCCCAAGTAGTCGTAACATCGTACTTAAAGCGTCCGTAACAACGGCTGCTATATTTAATTTACTATCTTTAGAGCCATCTGTATAGTATATATCTATTAGGTCCCACTCTAGGGATTCTTGTAGATTTTCTACTAGTCTTAGATATTCTTGTGCAGCTTCTTCTTTACTACCTTTAGAGATAGAAAAGAAAGCAAAGATAGAAGGAGACTGCGGTTTTTGCCAATCTAAAGAGATTCTCTCTATTTTCCAGTTTTGAACTAGCTGTTAAACTTTAGAGACTAAGGATAGTAGCTATGTTTTTAGCTGTAGTAGGTGTCTTATAGTGGAGTTTTTAGAGTTAGAACTAGAGCTAGAGCTAGCTGCTAGTTTGTCTCTATTTTTCTCTTCTATATAGACCTTCTTAATTACGTAGTTTTCCTTAAATTTTAGGATTCTTAATGCGTAGCTATTGCAAAGCTTTTTAAATCTAATTCTTGAAGGAGGGATAGAGGCCTCTATCTCTATAGCTTGGCTAGGAGATCCCCTAAACGCCCCTAAAACTAGTTTTAGGGCCTTATTTTATAGAGATTGGTACTTAGCTAGTAGGTGGTCTTTAGATTTGCTTTTCCACCTGCATTATACCCCATAGTCTGCTGTAGTAGTAATATAAGCTATATAGAGCTGCCGTAGAGCTTGTAGAGATAGACCTCTTTGTATATTGCCTAGTCTTTTAATTAAATAGAAGGCTGCTTTTACTTTAGAGATTCTTATTTCTATGTATTATTTAAACATAAGCTTAGAGTCTAGAAAGACTCCTAGGTACCTAACTAGAGGTTTAGGGGATATTTCTATATCCCCTAGTTTTAGCCCTTCTTCTATAGTAGTACGTTTACTATAGAAGTGTATAAGCTCTGTTTTGCTAATATCGAAACTAATAGCAGCTTCCTTAGCTCTAGAGGTCAGTTCTAGCGCTATTTCCTCCAGCATTTTGCAATTAGATTTAGTTAAATTTAAGGTAACCATAATTGCAAAATCGTCTATATAGCTAAGGAAATAGGCTCCTTCTCTCTCTAGGCTGCAGATATTACGTAGATATAGTAGAAATATAATAGGGGATATAGGTGAACCCTGTGGTATCCCTGTTTCTATCTCTACTTTTTCTTGTATTTGTCTATTAAAGGAAAGTTGTAGCTTTCTATTGCTAAGGAAGGTAGCTACCTATTGTGTAAACGCTATAGGTAGTTTTAGTTCCTTACAGATAGATAGAAGCTGGTTTGCAGAAACATAGTCAAAGGCCCCTTTTACGTCTAGGAATAACGTAGTAGCTATCCTTTATCTAGCTTTTTTCCTATTATTTTTAGATTGGATATTATTTAGAAGTAGTAAAACTGCGTTAATTGCGGACCGCTGTCTTCTTTCTCCTAGTTGTGAGTCTTAAAGTAAGCTAGTAGTACTAGCTAGATATCCTAATCTAGTAGCAAAGATCTTCTCTAGAATCTTTCCTAAGTAGTTTAATAAGGAGATAGGTCTGTAGGACTTTAGTAAATAATAATCCTCCTTATTTGGTTTAGGGAGAATAACTACTTAAGCTTCTCTCTAGGATTTTGGTTGGTAGCCTAGGATAAATAGGATCCTATAGATTCTATATAGAAGATCTTCTATAATAGGATGGGCCTTTTGTAAAATTTTGGAGGATAGTCTATCTAGCCCTAGGGCTTTTTTCTTAGAGAAAGAGAAGATTGCTTATTTGACTTCTATTTTCTCTAGTTCTGGCCATTCCCATTTACTATCTGTAGTATAGTCCTTCCACTCTATAGAGCTAGTAGAAGGGGGTTTAGGAAATAGAGTAGTTACAAAAGCTTTATACTGGTTATTAAAGCTTTCTACTAGTCTAGTAGTCCCATCTTTGCTATACTATAGACTAGGAATTGTTTGTAGTATTTTCTCCTTTATATATTTTAAGGCGGTAAAGATATCTTTTCCTTGTACTTTTTCTAAAAAGCCATTCTAGTAGCTAGTTTTAGCTTCTCTTATTGCATAGAAGTATTGATTTTTTGCTTTTTTATAGGCTTCTAGTCTAGAACTTCTAGTAGGTTGTTCTTCTTAAAGTCTTTCTAGTTTTGCCATTTTCTGTCTTTTCTTTAGAAGCTCTTTATTCCACCATAGTTTAGAGAATTTATAGGTTCTAGATCTAGGGATAGCTTTCTCTACTACTAGCGAGGCTAGGGGACCTTTTTCTCCTATCTCTATATAGGGGTTTTCTCCTACTAGTTCTTCTAGTACTAAAAGTTTTGCTTCTAGTTCTAGCTCCTAAACTTGTTCTTTTAAAGCAGTAGAGAAAAGCTCCCAGTTTGCCTTTTTTATAGAGAAAGGAGTTTCTTAAAGAGGGTTTAGGTATCTTTGCGTCTCTCTAGTAAATAGAGAGAATGCTATAGTCTTATGATCAGACCCTATTTCTTCTATTATAGTCTAATTGTCCCAGGTATTTTCTTGAAAGTTTCCTAAGTAGAAGGATAGGTCTATAATAGACTTTTCTCTTATATTGGATCTATAAAAGGTCCCTTCTTGTTCGTCTAAATTAAGTAGTTAGCAGTTGTGTTTGTCTAGCCAATCTACTAGTTCTTTAGCTTCTTTAGTTAGATTCCTAGCTAGTGCGTTCCACCAGGTATAGTGTAGGTTGTAGTCTCCTACTAGTATAAAGGGAAGGTCCATTTCTCGTTCTAGAATGGCCCTAGAGATAGTAGTTCTACTATTTCTTTGGGTTCTAGAATTCTTGTCCAGTTGTCTCTCGTTATAGATATTAAGTAATAAAAATCTTTTAAATTGGCCATAGACTTCTAATACTATAATATCTATATCTTTGCAGATACCCTCCCTATTTCTATATTGTAGAATGTTAGAACTAGTTTTTCTTATATAGATAGCTACTCTAGGGCGAATAGCTAGATTGCTAGGGAGGATTAGGTTAAATGCAGAATGTGGAATAGAAAAGTAGGAGCCTTTTTGTCTATCTTTCTAGGCACTAGGTTCTTGTACTAGGATAATATCTATTTTTCTCCTAAATCCTATTTCTAGTAAAGTTTGCTATGCTTCTTGTCTTTTTCCTACATTATGTTATATAAAGGAGATTTCTCCTCTAGCCTTAGAGACTAGGGAGATTTCTTCTTCTTTTTGTATAGAACCTTCTAAGCTTATACTTATTGATATACTAGTTTAGCTGCTTTAAGAGACTTGTAGTCTTTGCTATTAGCAAAGTGTTTTTCTTTACAATTAATGCAAAGAGGGGTAGTATGCTCGCAAGGTTTGCCTATTATATTGCACATAGAACAGGAGTAGTCTTTAGATAAATATGCTGCTACACAAAATCGATAGGCCTTAGTAGAGCATCTATCTCCTATATAGCCAAATTTTTGGCAACTTGTACACTGTGTAGTAGGAGAGACTTCTAGGTATTTAACTACCTTAGTGGCTACCCCTGCAATTAGGATTTCCTTCTGCTTAAGGATTTCCTGTCTTTTCTCCTTATTCTCTATAGCAAAGACTATAGAGCTAAACCTAGTTTGTGGATCATGTCTTTTTGCACTAGAAGTGATCCATCTAGGTAGTCCCTGTATCCTTATAGGATTGAAGATCTCTATTTCTTCCTTTAGAAGTCTAGAGCCTCCTTCTCCTAAGAAAGGGGAGATAGGGACGCCATGGGCTACTACCTGAGCCCAGGGCTCTAGTTTTTGTTCCCTTTTAAAAGAGAAGCAATTAGACCAGATTTCCTTGTATTTAACTAGAAACTCTGCATTATATTCTTCTATAGTTATAAGGAGAATATTCTGCTTTTCTCTAGTTTTAGCTATAGAAGCTATAACTGGCTTCTCTATTTGCAATTTGGATATAAATAGTTGATTGACTTGATTTCGTAGAGAGAAGATATCTAGAGGCTAGTCCTTTTGGTCTTTCTCTGTAACTAGAACTAGTCTCCTTTCCTATAGCTGCTTCTTCTTTCCTCTAGTAGAGGTAGGGCTAGTAGGGCTAGTAGAGCTAGTAGTACTGCTAGCTGCCTTACTAGTAGAGGGAAGTGAGGAGGAGGGAGAAGAGGAAGGGGGAGAGGAAGAATTAGTAGAAGAAGGAGCAAACGTAGAAGAAGAGAGGCCCTTCTTTAGCTTTTCTGCGTAGGTTTTTGGAGCTACCTCCTTATGAAGAGCTTTTACTTCTTCTACTAGTCCTTTTAGGACATCTCTTTCCTTTCTTTCTTTTTCCTTTATAAAAGGATTTCCTCCTGCTAGGGTACTTTGTACGTAGTCCCCTAATAGTTTAACTTGCTCCTTTTTTTCTTCTTCTTTTAGCCCTATATAGGCCTGGTTTAGGTTATATAGAGCTATTTATAGGTGTTGTTCTGGAGAAGAGGTAGAAGAAGGTATACTAGCCGAAATAGGCTTAGGTATAAGTGGTCTTCTTCTTTAGGCCTCTTTTTTATGTTTAGAAGAAGATTGTATAGAGCTTCTTTTTCTTTTATTCTTTTTTCTTACGTCTTTTCTAGTTGGGCAGGGAGAAGACAGGAGAGAAGAAGAAGAAGAAGAGGTAGATAAGGTAGACGAGAATTAGTCGTCACTTATCTCTGCATTGTTTTTGTCTCTAGGAGGCTATTTAGGCTTAGTAGCCGTAGAGTCTTTTGATATTTTATAGCTTATAGCTTATAGCGTATAGCTTATAGAGGGGTTTCCTAGGTTTTTCAGTAGATAATAACCTCCTTAGGTCTCTTATCTCCTAGCATAGAGGTGAAAAACTAGGCAAAAAGCCTTCCTAGTTTTTACTGTCCTTCTATATCCTTTTTCCTTACTAACCCTACTAAAGAGTTTCTGGGGAAATTGGATTAAAAGGTAGTAGAAAGAATAGGTAAAAAGACTATAATAGTTATTTTCTTCTCTATTAGAAGTAGAAAAAACTATTAGAAAAAAGGACTTGTTAGGCTTTTTCTAGCAGAAAAGCCGGAAAAGGCAATTCTCCTCTTACTAAGGAAAATCTGACTAAAGGAGATATAGAAAAGTACCTACACCCCCTATTTTTATAAGGGCTTTTACTTTTATAGAAGAAAAACTTAAGAAAAGTCTATTTTTAAGGGGTTTGATGTTCCTATCCCTGTCTCGCCTATTCTCGCTTATAAGCTAGGACCACTCCTTAGAAGAATTTTCCGTTAGGAAAAGGGAGGTCAAAAGGCAAATAGATCTACCTCTAGCTCGCTAGGCAGTAGGAATTAGGTCTTAAGAGTTGGAAAATCGATTGTTTTTAATAGAAGGATGGGTATGCATAAGTCTTGAAGTATGGCGCCACCTTTTGGTGAGGTTGCATGTGTGGTAAAGGTTTTAATAGCACTTCTATATATATATATATATTGACATTTCCCAATCTTAAATCTACCCTAATTCTACCCCAATTAACCTTATATAGTATTTAGATACTATTAGATTTAGTTGCAGCGCCGTATAGAAGTTAGTAGTGACGTTAGTGGTAGGGATTTAGGTTAGGTGGTTAAGTGGGCTCTATAAGCTCTATTTTTAAGTTAGATTCTATTAGGTAGAGAGCTTTAGTAAATATACCTCTCTAATCTAGTGTTTCTACCACTATATTTAGCCTATAGCTAGTAAGATTAGTATTTAAATTTGTTAACTAGGGTGTAGTTAAGGCTCCATTAGAGTTAATATAGTTAATTAAGCTGCTTAGTAGAAGGCCTTTAAGTAGCTACTATTTCTAATACTAGTCTGCTTTAACTATATTAGCTAAAAACCTATTACGCTTATTAGTAACGATCTTCTTAGCTTAACTAAAAGCTCGCTTATATATAGAGCTTATTGCTAGTATAGAGAATAGATCTAGAGCGATCTTGATAAGAGTTAAACTAGTAGTAAGCCACTAGTTAAGAGGATCTGGAACAACGTCACTTACCTTACTGCCGTTTTTATTACAGATCTTAATTAGCTTAAGGCCTGCCTTATAGTAGCAATTAAGTTTAGTAGTAAGCTTAATTCGCTTTTATAAGTATAGGGAAGTAAGCGTCTTGTTAACCAGTAAAGATTATAAATATTTATTACCTAAATCGTCGCTAGATAAAGGAACCTTCCTATATTATAATTTAACTACCTTATCTTCCTCGCCTAGTTGCTTATTAATATAGTTATTAAATACTATTTCTATACATCTCTTAGCGTACTTCTATTACTGTAGCCACTGTTTCTACTTATTATAAAAGTAGGCGCGTTTAAAAGAGAGATAAAAAATAACCGCGATAAAGTAGTACGGGCTCTTAGCTTTTATTTTATTAAAATACTTATTAAGCTTCTATAGAGCTATATTAACACCAGATTTAAGGAAAAAGTTGTCTACATTTTTAAGATTCTATTAAGTTTGTATAAGGATCTGGTAAAGAAGCTCTATATAAGCCCTTAATACTATAGCTATTAGCGTTACCTTTTATACGTTTAGTGGCTAATATAAAAGGCTTTAAGATTCTAATAAGCTGCTTAACTTCCACCTAATCTTCTTTAGTAAGAAAGTCCTGCGTAAGGTTATAGCTATTATTAGTAGGCTTTCTCTAAGTTAGCAGATATTTATCAATCCCTTTTTTAAGAAGTAGCGCCCGCCAAATTATAAAGTAGGTAGAATTCTACTAAATGCCTTCGTTCTTAGTAAGTAGAAGTTCAGCTTAATTAAAGAGCTCGTCCTCTATACAGGCCTTAGCTTAATTCTTAGCAAAGTTTTAGCGGCGAGCCGTAGATCGCATAATATATTTAATAATATTATGGACCTTTCTAATAACATCTTTCTACCATATAAGGTTAAATTTAGCTTAATTACTTATACTAATTAGCAAGCGTTCAAGCTTACTAATTCCTTTACTATATAGTAAGGCCTTAATAACGAGGTTTATAATATGGCTAATACACCAAAGTTGTTCCCTTTTTGCCACTAAGAGATTTTATAAAAAGTATTTATAGAGCTTATTATTATTAGTAGCGTTATTAGCCATTAAGCAGCCAAGCTTATGTTTAAATTAATACTTTTAAATAATCGTTGCTAAACCTGTTACCACGTCCTTAACTATATACAATCTTTATATACGTAGAAGTCCTATAAGGATTAATTATAGCTTGCTACCTTTATTAACTAAGTAGGCTACTACACTGAGTAGTGCCATTCTATTTATAGACGTCCAGATATTACAGCTAAGGTAGATTTTACTTTATAAGGTAAGGAGGAGGTCTTTAATATTAAGGCGTCGGCGCTTAAAGACAGATTTTATCCAGTCGCTTAGTAATATATGCGAATTTATAAGACACTCCTATATTTAAGGACGGTTAAATATAAGCAATGCGCGGGTATAAGTACTTATAGCTTACCGAAATATAATAATCTATAGAATTGTCTAATTAATATAGGCCTATATATAGCTAGCTGCCTAAAACGGCTAGTGTTTACTACTACTAGGTATAGGAGAGACTTAAGTATTTAGTTTAGATAAGTCTTATAGAGTACTACTATAGCTATTATAATTAAGAATAAGACTATATTTTAATTTTAAATGGCCAATAATGTAATCCGTGCCGTTAATTATAAGTAACGCAGCTGGTCTTTTAGCTAGATAACAGATTTTATATAGCCAAAGTCTTTGCCTACCCTTTAGCCTATCCCAGAATAGATCTGCTCTATACTTCTATATAGTTAATATAGAGGAGTTCTTTAAAAGGGACCGCTTATTAATAATTTAGCATCTGTATTTACTAGTAAGCTTACTATACTTACCTAGGTAAAGGTTATCTTAGTTAATAGAAAGATATAGCTATAGTTCTAGCCAATTGGCAAAGGCTCTTATAATATAGAGTTATTCTACTTATTTAATTTAGGTATGTCTTTAATTACAATAGGGGTAGAAGTAGTAGATCTATAATGCCTATAGGATATTAAAGAGCTTAATTAACGTGTAGATTGTAAACTTAATAAGGAAAAAGTAGAGGAAAGAGCTCTACTAGTTAGCTAGCAGGTAAAATGTAAGGTGCGTTACATTTTCCGTAATAATAAAAAGGTTAATATTAGTAGGTAAACACGTTTATAGACGCGACGGGGAATTTGGAGAAAACTATACTATTTTATATATATTTGTTTATTTATTCGCTTATTATTAATATAAAAGGTTATTAATGCTTTTAATTAGGGGTTAGGAGACGTTAAATTTCGTATTATATCTATAAGGATTATATAAGCTTAAATAGGAGTACCTAGAAGTTATATACTATAAAGGGATACTAATAGTGGTAATTTTTAAGATCCTACCATTCTATATAAAATCTTTTTACTACTACCTACGTCTTAATAACTACTAGGTCCTACCCGTACGCTATATAACGTCTCTATATTAGCTTTACTAAATCTAAAGACCAGTAGGGTTGTAGCCGTTACCCTATATAGATATAGAGTCCGATTTTAACAGCCTGCCTAAAATATTACTTCGCATTTACCGTACCTCTCTTTACATTAATTATGGCTCTTAAACTACTCCTATTAAACTATATAACTCTATAAGGCTTACCCTTAATAATATTTATAAGTTTGCTAATAGGCAGGGCTATATAGTATTAACTTTCCGTTTATAAACTTATAATTAGGTACTACTAACTGTTCATAAAATATAGATGTAGTATGTTAAAGAAAATGACTCTCCCTTATAGCGTTACAATTTATTTTACGGTTAATAATAAGATCTAGCCTAATAGAACCAATTGGATTAAGTTAGGATGCCTAATTATTATTTTGCTAGTACACAGATTACTTAATAGTAGGACGCTACCGTTGTATAGGATAGTAAGATAGCTATAGTGGTCGTGCCTAAAGTTTTTATACCTTCCTAACTAGTTAGGGCTTAAGTACTACCCGTGGCGAAATACTTTCTATAGTTTTCTTACTTTTATTACACTAACCTAACGCCACTAAAGCCTTTTAGTTATAGTGTAAAATAGTATTATAATGACGAAGTATTATATGCGAACGCTAGATAAACAAGTATTAGATTTGAAGAATTAATAGCTATATACGGCTGTTATAGAGACTTAAGAGGATTACTAGAGAACTTAATAAGAATACAGCTGCGGGCGAATCTATATAGGGGTAATTGGGGCAGATAAATTAGCTGCCAAACAATACTAAATAAGAAAGGAAATAAATAAGTAAATAAAGAAATCCCATAACGCCAGTTATGTATATAGCGTAGTGCATATAATAGGTAGTCCCGTGACAAATAGTATGTATAAACTTGCCTTTCTTAAATCTTACTCTACTAACTATGGTCTTCTACTAAATTGTAGCTAAAGCTTAGGCTCTAGCTATAAAGGCTATAGGAGCTACTCTTTAATAGATCTAAAATATTACCTTTATTAAACGACGTGCCCTCTAATATCTATTTATAAAAATTGCTAATCGCGGCTAGAATTCTATTATAAATCCTATTATTCTTAATACCTACGTTATTAACGCTCCTCGTTTAAGTAGAAAGCGTATAGTTACTTATAAGTTTAAATAATAAATACTAAAGAGAGTTACCTATAATCGCTATAAGTAAGAGAAATTGTAGGAATATATTACTATAGAATACAGTTACTCTACTAAAACTATCTAGCTAGTTCTATAACTTTTATCAGCAAAATATTGTCCCCTATTAATGACCTTAATAGTTAGTAGTTAGCGCAATTGGCGTGCAGTTAAGGGCATTTAGCAACTTGACCGACTAGCCTATATTGTGTTTTTTTTAACATATAGCCTAGCCTACGCACAGCCTACACGCAATCTACGTAATTGGCAATTTTATTAATTTACCTTTTTACTTATAAAAAATTAAAGTCTTTTAAGTTCTATATAGTATATAATATATTATATATAATACGATTTCCCTAGGTAAACTTTTTATATAAAAATTATTATGTAATTTTTTTATAGCGTTGCTAGGGGGCTTATTAGAGCCTAAGCGAAAATAAGCGAAAATAAGAAAATTTAATCTGTTAAGTTGGCTATTAAGTTATATATTAAGTTGGTTAATTGCGCAGACTATGCGCTAATAACGTTAACAACGTTAATAATAGACATTTGGCAGGCAATTAATATAATTAATAGTATTTGATTTTCAAACTACCTATTAAGTAAATATTAGCCTGCGAATATTTTCCTAATATACTTATTATAAGGGATATTATTGCGGACACCTTAGGTTGCCCTCAGGACAACTTCTAGACGCCCCTTAAATAGTCGCCGGTCACATGCTAGAGGCACGTACCCGTAGTATATAGTCTCTATAACCCCTAAGGCCTTACCTCCTTAAGGATTTATCTCTCTTACTAATCTATTCTGTTCCATAATTGTGTCCTTATAGCCCCCTATCTACAAAGTCCCCTTATATTTAAATCCTTCCTACTCTATTTGGAAGGGCAGCTGGCTTTAAGAACCAGATTGTTTATTTACATCTTTTATTTATATCCACCATCCTCCCTTAAAATCTTGCGATAACCTAAATAGAAACTCTATGAATACCTTATGGAAAGCCGTCGCGCTAAGGCAGGAAGGTCCTTCTAATAGTAAGAGATTGCGATAATATAAACCTCTAGGTAAGATAGCTAAACGAGCCCCAATACCTAGATGCACTAAGAGCTTAAAGACTCCTATATACCTATGGTTACCGGCAACGCTAAGGAAAATGTAGATACCTTCTATAACGGTCACAATACTGCTAGAAAGCAGTTAGAACCCCTCTGGCCCTACTTAGGCTAATTAGAAGATTAAGCACTAGAGGCAACTGTAACGGGACTAGCCCAGTTACAATAGGAATGTCTTGGTGAAACACTCGACAGATAAATTCCGACGCTTTAATCAAATTCTGCCAAATTCTGCCAAAGTTAATTAAATTCCGCTAAATTCCGCTAACTCGATTAAATTCCACCAAATTCTACTAATGTAATGGAATTTGGTCAAAACCTATTAAAATCTACGTAGGCTTATACCTACGCGTCTGCCGCTAAGACCTTAAATATTTAGTTACAAGTTTCCTATATTCCTTTCTCTTCTTTATATAACGTCTTGTTCCTAGCAAGAGCTATATACCCTTAGATTTAGATAGAATTTATATTATTCCTTTAAATCTTTCCTAAAGCCTCTTCGCGTCCTTATATTACGTTGCGTTAAAAACAACTACTATTAAAATGGCAAACGACCTCGAATCCTACGCGTTAACTATAAGCATTATAACCCTAGTTAGGGAACAGTTAACTGTAATGCAAGAAGCCTTTATAGATGCTTTAGCTTAGTAGCGGGCTGTACTGGAAGCCCAGTATTAGCAATTAATAGAAACACTCCGCGAAGAACTCTGTAATATTAATACACTTATAATAGAGACCTTAATAGCAACACCTATAAATAAAATTAAGATAACTATATGTGAACCTAGCCCGTTAAATGTGAACCCTAAACTAGTAATGGTAGCTTAACCCGTACCTATAATAAACCTAGTACCTGCTATAAAATTAGAAAAGCTTCCTGACCCTCTAATATTTAATAGAAATTAAAATAACCTACGTCCCTTTATAACTAAGCCCCGTCTTAAATTTTTAATAAACTATAACTAATACCCTACTAAAGCTAGCAAGATTAGCTATAGGATGTCTTAATTAAGTAAAGACGCTATATAAACTATAGACCTATTCTTCTATAATAGCACCTTTATTAATTTTGAAATCTTTATCTCTTTGTTAGGACGAATGTATAATAACGCCAGCTGTGAACACACCGCTGTTACTAAACTTAAAAACCTATAATAACGGAATTAAGACTTTACTAGCTTCTTTTTGGAATTTTTAGGCCTTATTAGCAAACTAGATTAGAATAAAGCTGCTAAAGTTGCTGCTCTTTAATAAGCTATTTTAGATGAAATTAGAGCATAGTTAGTAGGTAGGGAATTGCCAAAGGACCTACCCAAATTTGCTATAATATGTTAACGAATTAATGAGAACCTTTAATATAACAAATAAACTTGTTCTCTAAAGCTAACCACGCCTTGTGTTTAAGACTCTATGAAACCAATATATACTCTAAAGCGCGACCCTTCTCCGAAACCTATGCACGACCTTATGGACCTCAACGCCACTCGATCCTACGCACCCTTAGGAACCAATAAATAAAGAACTTGAGCTATAAATAGAGAATGCTTTGGATGTAGTAGGAAAGGATATATCTAAAGAAATTACTAAACTTACCCTTTTAAAAAAGTCCGCCGTAGTTCCTTCTGGTCTTTAAATCGCACCTACTTCTTAAATTACACTTGTTCTTTAAGCCGTACTCACTCCTTAACTTATACTTATTCTATAAATTATACCTAGTTATTACAAAGCATCTTATGCTTGGCTAACTTAGAAAACGAATTATCCTAGGGCTAAGTTGCGCCTTAGGATAAGAAGTGGAAGAGTATAAGTATCTAGGCTCTTCTAGCGCTAATATATAACATAACTCCCTTAATGTACTTACCGAAATTTAAATACTTAGAAAATAGAAGGAAGTATAAATCCTTATAGACAGCGGAGCTACTAGCATAGGCTTTATTAATATAAACTATATAAAAACCTAATGCCTAAATTTAAAGAAACTTAATAAGCCCTGAGGCCTATAAGGCTTTAATGGCAAACCCTTAATATATAGTAAATTAACGCACTACGCTCTTGTAAAAATGTAGATAGGCGAATACCTTAAATATATTTCCTTATTCGTAACACCCCTAAAGCAATATAAGATAATACTTAGATATAGATAGCTAAAACAGCACAACCCTTTAATTAGCTGGGTTAAAGAAATACTAAAATTCCGTATAACCTACTGCTAAAGTTATTGTTTAAAATACCACCTACCCTATAAACATATATAAGACTATTTAAATTTAATATAATATAAATTGCCCTTACTATAAACCTTAAACCAATATAATAAAACTATAACTGCTAATCGCAGTAAAGAATGCGAAGATAATATATTAAAACCCCTTAAAATTTGTATAATATAAGCCACACCTTTTATTTTATTAGCAAGAAAACAAGACCATAAAATCTTCGCTATAATAATAAAAGATATTAAGAAGGCGCTAGAACTAAAGTAGTATATTAACCCTTAACCTCTTATACCTAAGAAGTACTATAATCTAATTAATAAGTTTAAAAAATAATTTATAGACTAGCTGCCCCTATATCGGGATAAATATAATTTTAAGATAAAACTTAAACCTAGTACAACACTAAAGTTCGGTCCGCTATATGGTATATTATAAGAAGAACTGCTTATAATGCGATAATACCTTAACGAGTATCTAGAAAAAGGATTTATTCGCCCTAGTTAATCTCCATTTGCCTTACCTATATTATTTATTAAAAAGCTAGAAGGAGGCTTAAGATTCTATATTAATTACTAAGCCCTAAATATAATTACGATTTAAAACTAATATCCAATCCCCTTAATCTAAGAAACGCTTAACCATCTAGCAAAGGTACAATATTTTATAAAGCTTAATATAGTCGCTGCCTTTAATCAAATTTGCATCTAAGAAGGAGATAAGAAGTATATAGCCTTTTGTATATAATGGGGACTCTTTAAATACCTAGTAATACTGTTTAGTGTAAAGAACGGTTCTAGTATATTTTAGTAATACGTTAATAATACGCTCTATAAATTCCTTAATGTATTTGTTACTATGTATATTAATAATATCCTAATCTACTTGTCTTTGCTTTCTAAGCATTAAAAACATATCTAAATAGTCCTTAAACTTTTGCGAGATGCGGGTTTATAATGCGATATTAAAAAATGCAAGTTCTATACGTCTGAAGTCATGTACCTAGGCCTAATTATATCCTATAATGGAATTAAAATGGACCCTAAAAAGGTCGCTGCGATTATAAACTAGGGAAGCCCTAGTAATATATAAGATATTTAAGAATTCCTAGGATTTGCAAATTTCTATTGCCAATTTATTAACCAGTTCTTAAAAATTGCCTAACTATTAGTAAACCTAATAAGAAAGAACGTGAAATTTAAATGGACTGCTAGATGCGAACAAGCTTTTGATAACTTAAAGTAACGCTTTATAAACGCTCTAATTCTTGCCCACTTTAACCCTAACCTTAAATATGTCGTTAAAACGGACTTGTCTAATTATGCCCTAGGGGGAGTGTTATCGCAATATAATAAGGACGGTGAGCTATGTCTAGTAGCCTTTCTCTCTTAAAAGCTCGCCCCTGCTAAATTAAACTATAAGATATATAATAAGGAACTACTTACAATTGTTAGATACTTTAAACAATGGCGCTTAGAACTTAAAGGATTGTTATTTCTAATACATGTGTTAACAAATTATAAAAACCTATAGTACTTTATAACTATAAAGCAGTTAACGTAGCGCTAAATTCATTAGGCCAAATACCTCTTATAATTTAACTTTAAGATTACGTACTAACTAGGCAAACTTAATTAGAAACCCAATACATTAATATAATAATTATAAGACTTATCTACAAACGCCTTAGACAAATAGATTATAAATTAATTACGGATTTTATTGCCCCCTAAACGTTTTAAGAAACTACATCCTATATTCCTAAATACGGAACTCAATAGAAATAAATTGGAAATTAATAAATAGGAAATAGAAATTAATAAGCTAATAGAATATAAATATAAGAATAACGTATAGATAGTAAATATAATAAAAGCAATTTAAACAGGAAAACGATAGCATAAAGATATCACACTCGCCAAATGCGAAATTTGTAATAATTAACTATACTATTAACAGAAGATGGCAGTTCTGAATTCCAAACCCTTACAATTTAAGATACTCAAATTTATACACAATTCCCCTATAGTAGGATATCCTGGCCATATAAAGACTTATAAGATTATTTAATAAGTATATTACTAGCCTATAATGCACAACTATATATAAAAATATGTTTAAGCATGCAGAATATGCGTACATGGAAAGACCTCTTATATAAAAAAGCAAGGAGTACTTTAACCGCTACTAGTTCCAATATAAAGATAGCGTAATATCTTAATTAACTTTATAGTTAACTTGCCTAGCAGTAACAGGTTTATAAATATTATAATAGTAGTTAACCGTCTTATAAAAATGCAACATATAATTCCTATAGACTTAATTAATACAATATTAGTAGCCAAATGTTTTATTAAGCACGTCTTTAAGCTATATGGACTTCCTAATATAATAATATCTAACTATAAAAGCCAGTTCGTTTTAGACTTCTGGCAAGCTTTATATAAATAATTAAGCATTTAAATACAACTCTCAACTGTATTTTATTTAGAGATAGATAGCCAAACTAAAATTACAAACGCGATTATAGAACAATACTTATAAATATACTACTCCTACCTATAAGACAACTGGGAAAAATGGTTACCTTTAGCTAAGTTTACTGCAAATAATATAATAAATATATTAATAGGCATAACGCCGTTTTACGCAACCTACAGATAAAACCCTTAACTTGGATTTAAATTACAACCTAAAATTAATATAACAGGACCCACAATTAAATAGATCCAGTTAATTAACGTATATAACTTCGCTAATTAAATAAAGCAGTTAATGGAACTATTATAAAGTGAATTAATATACGCTTAAATGTTATAGGAATGGTATATAAATAAAGGACAAGCTCCCGTATAGGACTTTAAGGAAGGTAATATAGCCTACCTAAATATATAAAACCTAAAGACTTAACGGCCCTTAAAGAAACTTAATTAGAAGTTCGTGGGCCTATACTAAATTAAGAAGAAACTAAGCCTATACGCCTATAAGCCTAAACTGCTAACTAAGATAAAAATACACCCAATGTTTTATATAAGCTTGTTATAACCTTTAAAAGATAATCCTATAAGTCGCAAAGTGCTGCTGCTACCTCCTATAATTATTAACAACAGTAACAGTTCTTACTTTATTAACTTAATTAATAATATACAATAGAAAACATAATTTAAACGATTTAAACTTCTTATTAAGTAGGAAGGATATAAAATATAAACCTAGGAAATCTATAAACAGATTAAGGCCAACACGCCTTCCCTAGTAAAAGAATTCCATAAAGACCATCCTTTATGGCCTGTTCTAGCTAAATAGACACAATATAAAGGTAAATAACTACCACCTAACACAAAGACACAAAATATGATAGCAGGAAACTCGAAATTAAAAAGAACTTAAAATATATTATAACGCTTATAACGCGATAAGTTATAAATTCTTAACCAATTTGAATTGTTTTAGACCTTCGGCTAAAAGGGGGGGTACTGTAATGGGACTAGCCCAGTTACAGTAGGAATATCTCAGTAAAACACTTAACAGATAAATTTTGACACTTTAATTAAATTCTACCAAATTCTGCTAAAGTTAATTAAATTCTGCTAAATTCCGCTAACTTAATCAAATTCCACTAAATTCTACTAATGTAATGGAATTTGGTCAAAACCTATTAAAATCCATATGGGCTTGTGCCCACGCGTCTGCCGCTAAGACCTTGAATATTTAGTTACAAGTTTCCTATATTCCTTTCTCTTCTTTACGCAACGTCTTGTTCCTAGCAAGAGCTATATACCCTTAGATTTAGATAGAATTTATATTGTTCCTTCGAATCATTCCCGAAGCCTCTTCGCGCCCTTATAGCAACTTTAAGATCTTTCTCTAAATTAGAAATGCCAGAGGAATATACTAACGCGCCTAACTAGGGACCTAACTGGAACCCTCCTAGAAGACCACCGGCCTATAATTAGTATAGTGGTAACGCATAAACTGCTTATAAGCTAAGCAGGCCTACTCCTTTAGGTAATCTAACCTAACTACTAACTTAAGACTTAAGCCTTGTAGGGAAACCCGTATTAGCTACTGGTATTAATACTACCTTTATAGCCAGAGCTTCCCCAGGTCCAAGATTAAAAAGTTAAAAGCCCTATACTAATTTTCTCTAAGGAGGATATTAGGAAGCTACTATAAGGCTCTTAGAAGCTATATGGGAAGGAGCTACTAATAAATATATTAGAAACCTCTAGGGGTAGGTCTAGATCTAGCAGAGCTTAATCTAGGCTAGATAAAATCTTTTACAACCTAGTTAAGGCTAAGGGCCTCCTAGGGGCTACTTAGTACCTACCTAAGAAGGTATAGAAGACTTAGAGAGGTATCTACGCAGTAAATGGAAAAAGGATATAGACTAACTGGCCAAGGCCTTTAGTAGTCTAGAACTCTGCCATAGACCTAATACCTAATAGCTGGATGACTGGGTTTGTAAAGTAAATAACTTCTTTAAGATACTAATAATATAAGACAATACTAAAGAGCGTACTTAATAGATTATTAGCAAGATTAAAGACCGATCCCTAAACTAGATTGCACTTAATTAGCTTAATAAAAAGCAAATTACTATATAGCTATAGCTGCAAACCTTCCTAAAGAAATGGACTTAAAATCCGCATGTTATATAATATAATAATACAGAACTATTCTAGAATGGGATATAACTTAACCACCATAATTTCTGCTAGTTTATAAACTTTATAGAAACTTATGCTTAATTAATAGATCTAGAGCCCTTTAAAAATAAGGATAGTAGTATCTATAAGAAGGAGAAGATCGGATTTATCTGGGCTAGAATTAAGCTAGTAATTTGTAATAAAATAAAACGCGTAGGAGCCCTATTGCGGATCACTATATATGCGGATTTTGAATAAGCAGTTCTAAACACTAAGGATATAGTAAGGAACTAGACCTCTTTTAGTAAGAAGCTAGGGGGTAACTAGAAGCATAGGCACTCTAGTAGTAATATAGAGCAGACCTAAGCTCTAAAGAAGCTATTCTTAAAGAGAAATCCAGAATAGTTAAAGTTAGGGACCTTAAGTAATGGGAAAGACTCCTAGGGCCAACCTAATACCCATTTAGTATCCTTATAGGAACACTCTAAAAAGTTAAGAGAAGACTTCTTTAGAGGAAAACCTAATTAGAAAAATAAGCAGGGTAATAACTGCACTAATAATCCAAAAAAAGAAAAGCCCTAGTTGCGGACCTCTTTTAGCTGTAACTAGGGCAAGATATAGAAGAAGAGACTCTCTATATTGCTATTAAGCTAGAAATAGTACTCCCTATAGGCAAGGTATGTTAGTTCTAAGCACTATATAACAGCGGCGCCGAAATTAATCTTATATAATATGATTTGGTAAAAGAGCATAAGCTTATCCTATTGCTAAGGTAGCGGAAACCTATTATAGGGTTTCTGGATAAGCATTAGATTAAACTATATAGTGCTTATAAGCTTATAGTGTTAGTAGCTAATATATATAACCGCACCAAGGTGGTTGGCCCGTAACCCTTTTAGGCGGCTAACTTTATAGGCTATAACCTTATTCTTAGATATCCTTGGCTTGCAGAAGTAGATCCTAAGATATACTTTAAGACAGGAGCCTTTAAATAGTGGAACGATAAAGAATTGGAAGGGTGTATTTTACTAATAAGCTTAAAAGATATCCTAGAGGATATAGCTCTAAGAGAAATAGTATATACTCTACATCTAAAGGAGTATTGGATTTAACCCCTATTCTATAGCAAGATAGGTATAGAGCCTAGTATAGGCAATAGCCCTTCTGTAATAGATACCCTATAGGGAACTGCTGGACAGGTTATAGAGACACTATAGGGAGGCGGCAATCTTGAAGATCTTATAAGATACTTCCACCGCCATAGGTTACTCTGGCTTAAGTAATACGTAAAGAGTATACTATAATACCTTAAACACTATATTAAAGAGTTCCTTACCCTCCACTGGCTACCGCATAAAACTGTTTAATATATAGTGGCAACTATGTATAAACAGCCACTATAGCGCGCGACGCTGCCCGTAAGTGTCTTAAGGGGCCTCTAGGACCTACTTAATAATAACGCAGAGGACAAATATAACCCTAATTTGTTAAATATCCTAGTAGGCCTAAGGGACTTACTAAGGGTATTTTTAGGTAGGTAAGCAAAAGTCCTTTTGCGGAACTTAGAATAAATTATATAATTAATCTAGAAGAAGGCAAATAACTACTAAACCTTCCTATCTATAACCTCTTTTATAAAGAGCTTAAGATCCTATAGGAGTACCTTAACAGCTTACTGGGAAAGGGATAGATACGGCCTAGTAAGTTGCCGATAGGCACGCCGATCCTCTTTATTTCAAAACCAGATAAAACTATAAGGCTATGTGTAGACTATTACAGTCTTAATAAAATCACAATTAAAAACCATTACCTACTACTACTAGTTAGTGAAATACTGGATTAACTATCTAGGGCGAAGATCTTTATAAAGCTGGATCTATAAGACGTCTATTATAGGCTCCGTATTAAAGAAGGGGATAAGTAAAAGACCACTTTTAAGACCTAATAGGGCCACTTTAAGTATCTGGTAATGCCATTTAGGCTAGCTAATACGCCTATAATATTCTAATTATACATTCACAAAGCCTTAGGGGGACTAGTTAACCGCATATATATTATCTATTTAGATAATATTCTAATCTACTTAGAAGATAAGGATTAGCACAAGCAATATATCCGCAAAGTGCGGGAATATTTAGATAATTAGGGCCTCTACGCTAAGGCGTTAAAGTATGTCTTTAACACTAAGCAGGTTAAGTTCCTGGGGTATATTATAACGCCTATAGGTATAGTTATAGACCTAGTATAGGTATAGACAATCTAAGAGTGGCCAGAGCCAGAGAGCTATTAGGATGTTTAAGTATTCCTAGGCTTTACCAATTTCTATAGGCGCTTTATCTATAACTACTTAAATATTGCCCAATACCTGTTTAACTACGTTGCTAAAGCTTCCCAAAATCTAGCCTAGGAGGCAAAAAGCTTAAAGGCAGGAAGGAAGAAAACTAAGAAGGGACCAACTAAATAGTATAAACCATAGATATGGTCTAGAAAGGTATAGAAAGCCTTTTAGGAACTACATATAAAGTTTATAAAAGCTTAACTATTACAGCATTTTAACCTAGATTAGCCACTAATAATGGTTATTAATATATCAAATTTTGCCCTTACTGGTATTCTACTATAACCCAATAGGTATCCAGACGCTACCCAGCTCTACTAGAGACTAGTAATATTCTACAGCAGAAAATTCTAGGGACCTAAAGTTAGGTATTATACCCACAATAAGGAACTACTAGCTATAGTTAACTACTTTAAATAGTAGCAACACTACCTTAAGTACGCAAGCCATACTACTTATATACTCTCAGATTATTATAATCTACACTACTTTATAACTATAAAGGAGCTTATACCTTAATAAGCCAGATAGGTAAAAGAGCTTACGTAATTTAACTTTAAGATTAAATATAAACTAGGGGAAAATAACCCTGCTAACGGACTGTTATAATAGCTAGACTATACCAAAGGCCTTAAAACAGGAGAAGGAAAACAGATAATAGATATCTTACTCCCTATATTATAGAACAAGCTCTAGGTATAGGATGCTTAAGCACCCATAGCTCTAAGCACCAAGTCTGAGACAGTGCAAACCCTATTGGCTTCTACTAATGTTCTAGCTAGTACCCAGTCCGTAGCCAATAAGGGTCCAAAGATACCTAGATAGGACGTCCCTAACATAAGTTTAAAACCTAGTAATATACTACCCTTAATTATTAAGCTATCCCCTTAAACCAAAAGCAAAGCTATAAAGCTATTAGAACCCAGAGCCCTATAAAGACCAAAGGACTTTAACCTTATAGTAGCCTTCCTAACGCACGCGTACTAAGAAGTTGTAAGATCTATAGTACTATCTAGTTTTATACTTAGAGCAGTATAAGATAAAATAGCTTTTACCTAGGAACTATCTAAAAGGTTAACAGATCTTATCCATAAGGTATAATAGAGGGACGCCTCCTATACTATCTTTAATGCGGAAATAGACTGGAAACGTAATAAAAAGGAAGCTACTAGGTATTACTATTGGGAACTAGACCCAATGGGCCTACTACATAGATATAGCAAGGTTTAGGTGCCATAAAAAGCAAATCTATAACAGAAGATCCTTATAAGGAATTATAATAATCCTTTAGGCGGCCACTATAGTCAAGCCAAGATAGTAGAATTACTTTAACGCAAATACTACTGGCTAAAGCTTAAGTAGGAAGTAAAGGAGTATATCAGCCACTATAAGAAGTGTTAAGTATACAAAATCCGAAGGTATAAGCTATGGGGTTTACTTAAATCAGTTCCCCCCGCTAGTAAGCTATAGCAATATTACGCTATAGACTTTATTACAGATCTCCTGCCCTTAAAAGATAGGCAAGGATAAATATATAATTTGGTCTTAGTACTTATTAATAGGTTTTTAAAGTATATCCAATACCTTCCCGTTAATAAAACGATTAATATATAAGCGCTTACTAGCCTAATTAAGGAGAAATGCTTTCTTAAAGTAAATTAGCTATACTCCATTATCACTAATAGGGACAGCGTCTTTATAAGCTAGTACTAGTCAGATCTATGCTTTTATTTAAAGATAGACCACTACTATGGTACAGCTTTCCATTTATAGATAGATAGGCAAATAGAACGCCAGAACCAGGAACTAGAGTCTTATCTATAAATATATTTAAACTACTAGCAAGACAATTAGTGTAAGCTACTTATATACGCAGAGTACGCTTATAACTTAAAGCAATATTTTATTGCATTAGTTTATACTAATCCAGATTGCCTATAGCATCTAACTATTAGGATTTAATGGTATACCCAACAATTACTGGCTAAGGCTGTATAATTAATTATAGGATCCTACTGAGAAGTTTAAGGATATCTACTAAAGAGTATAAGGATACCTTAAGGAATAAGAGGAGTAATAAAAGTATACAAAGCGGAGCCTATAAGATACATAAGAGCAGTAAAGACTTTAGTATAACTATAAACACTAGGACTATAACGGGACTAGCCTAGTTACAGTAGGAATGTCTCGGTGAAACACTTAATAGATAACTGTATAAAACTATTTGTAACTGTTTATAACTATCTGCAACTGTCTATAACTATCTACCATAATCCACCGTTTTCTACTAAGTTCCGCTAACTTAATTAAATTCCACCAAATTCCACCGATGTAATGGAATTTAGTTAAAACTTATTAAAATCCGTATAGGCTTATGCCTACGCGTCTGCTACTAAGACCCTAAATATTTAGTTATAAGTTTCCTATATTCCTTTCTCTTTTTTATATAACGTCTTATACTTTACAAGAGCTATATACCCTTAGATTAGATAGAATTTATATTTATTCCTTTAAATCTTCCCTAGAGCCTCTTCGCGCCCTTATATTACGTTGCGTTAAAATAACTATTATTAAAATAGTAAACAAACCCGAATCCCTTTTGATAACTATAAGTATCATAACCCTAGTTAGGGAATAGTTAACTATAATATAATAGGCCTTTATGGATGCCTTAGCTTAGTAGCGGGCTGCACTAGAAGCCCAGCACTAGCAATTAATAGAAGTACTCCATAAAGAACTTCGTAATATTAAGGCATTTACGTTATAAACCCTAATAGCAATACCTATAAATAAGATTGAAATAATGGTACCTAAACCTAATATATTAAATACGAACACTAAACTAGTAATAGTTGCTTAACCTATACGTATAGCAAACCTAGTACCTATTATAAAATCTAAAAAGCTCCCTAATCCTCCAATATTTAATAGAAACTAAAATAACCTACATCCCTTTATAACTAAGCTCCGTCTTAAACTCTTAATAAACTATAATTAATACCCTATTAAGGCTAGTGAGGTTAGCTATAGAATGTCTTATTTAAGTAAAGACGCTATATAAACTATAGATCTATTCTTCTATAACGGCACTTTTATTAATTTTAAAACTTTTATCTCTCTGCTAGAACAAATATATAATAACGCTAGCCGCGAATATATAGCTGTTACTAAACTTAAAAACGTATAATAATAGAATTAAGACTTTACTAGCTTCTTTTTAGAATTGTTAGGTTTTATTAGCGAGCTAGATTAGAATAAAGCCGCTAGAGTTACTGCTCTTTAATAAGCCATTTTAGATAAGATTAGAGCCTAGTTAGTAAGTAGAGAACTACTAAAGAACCTATCCAAATTTGCTATAATATATTAACGAATTAATAAGGACCTTTAATATAATAAATAGACTTATTCTTTAAAGCTAACTACACCTTATGTTTAAAACTCTATGAAACCGGTATATACCCTAAAGCGTGATCCGTCTCTAAAACCTAAAAGTCCTATATATAACCCTATAGACCTTAATGCCGCTCAATCTTATATACCCTTAGGAACTAATAAATAAATAACTTGAGCTATAAATAGAGAATACTTTAGATGCGGTAAAAAAGGATATATTTAAAAGCATTGCCAAACTTATCCTTTTAAAAAAGTCCGCCGTAGCTCCTCCCGATCCTTAAGCTATACCCAATCTTTAAATTATACCCAATCTTTAAATTATACCCATTTCTTAAATTATACCCGCTTTATAAATTCTACTTAGACGCCATAAAGTACCTTACCTTTGGTTAACTTAAAAAATAAATCATCCTAAGGCCAAGTTGCGCCTTAGAATAAAAGATAGAAGAGTATAAGTATTTAAGCTCTTCTAGCGCTAATATATAATATAACTCCCTTAATATACTTGGTAAAATTTAAATACTTAGAAAATAGAAGGAAGTATAAATCCTAATAGATAGTGGAGCTACTAGTATAGGCTTTATTAACACAAACTATACAAAAACTTAACGACTAAATTTAAAGAAACTTAATAAGCCCTAAGGCCTATAAGGCTTTAATGGTAAACCCTTAATATATAGCGAACTAACGTACTACGCTCTTATAAAATTGCGGATAGGTAAATACCTTAAATACATTTTCCTGTTTATAACACCCTTAAAGCACTATAAGATAATACTTAGATATGGATAGCTAAAACAATATAACCCTTTAATTAGCTAGGTTAAAGAAACACTAAAGTTTTATACAACCTACTACCGAAGTTATTACTTAAAAAACTATTTACCCTATAAATATGCATATAACTATTTAAATTTAATATAATATAAATTACCCTTACTATAAACCTTAAGCTAATATAATAAATCTATAACTGCTAATTATAGTAAAGAATGCAAAGATGTTATGTTAAAACCTCTTAAAATTTATAGAATATAGGCTGCGCCTTTTATTTTATTAGTAAAAAAATAAAATTATAAAATCTTTATTATAACTATAGAAGATATTAAAAAAGTACTAGAACTAAAACAATATCTTAATCCTTAACCTCTTATACCTAAAGAGTACTATAACCTAATTAATAAGTTTAAAAAATAATTTATAGACTAACTAGCCCCATACTAAAAGAAACATAATTTTAAGATAAAACTTAAGCCTGGCATAATACTAAAGTTTGGTCCACTATATGGTATATTATAAGAAGAACTGCTTATAATGCGATAATACTTTAACAAGTATCTAGAAAAAGGATTTATTTGCCCTAACTAATCTCTATTTACCTTACCTATACTATTTATTAAAAAGCTAGAAAGAGGCTTAAGATTCTATATTAATTATTAAGCTCTAAATATAATTATAATTTAAAACCAATATCTAATTCCTTTAATTTAAGAAACGCTTAACTGTTTAGTAAAGGTATAGTACTTTATAAAGCTTAATATAGTTGCCGCCTTTAATAAAATCTATATATATAAAGGAGATAAGAAGTATATAGCTTTTTATATATAATAGGGACTTTTTAAATACCTAGTAATGCTATTTAGCATAAAGAATAATCCCAATATGTTTTAGCAATATATTAATAATACGCTTTATAAATTCCTTAATATATTTATTACCGCATATATTAACAATATCTTAATTTACTTGTCCTTACTTTCTAAATATTAAAAATATATTAAAATAGTTCTTAAACGCTTATAAGATATAGGCTTATAATGTAATATTAAGAAATATAAGTTCTACGCATCTAAGGTTATATACTTAGGCTTAATTATATCCTGTAATAGAATTAAAATAGACCCTAAGAAAATCGCTGCAATTATAAACTAAGAAAGCCCTAATAACGTATAAAATATTTAAGGATTTTTAGAATTCATAAATTTCTATAATTAATTTATTAACCACTTCTTAGAAATTGCCTAGCTATTAGTAAACCTAATAAGGAAGAATATAAAATTTAAATAAACCGCTAGATACAAATAAGCTTTTAATAATTTAAAACGTCACTTTATAACTACTCTAATTTTTACTTACTTTAACCCTAACCTTAAATATACCATTAAAACTAACTTGTCTAATTATGCGCTAGGGGGAGTATTATTGCAATATAATAAAAATAGCGAACTATGTCTAGTAGCCTTTCTCTCTTAGAAACTTGCCCCTACTAAATTAAACTATAAGATATATCATAAGGAACTGCTTATAATTATTAGATGCTTTAAACAATAGCATCCTAAGCTAGAAGAATTGTTATTTCTAATATGTGTATTAACGGACTATAAGAACCTACAATACTTTATAACTATAAAATAATTAATATAACGCTAAATTTATTAGGCTAAATACCTCTTATAATTTAACTTTAAGATTATATATTAACTGGGTAAACTCAATTAAAAGCCTAATATATTAATATAACAATTATAGGACTTACCTATAAACGCCTTAGATAAACAGATTATAAATTAATTACAGATCTTACTACCCTCTAAACGTTTTAAAAAACTATATCCTATATTTCTAGATATAGAACTTAATAGAAATAAATTAGAAGTTAATAAATAGGAAATGGAAATTAATAAGCTAATAGAATATAAATATAAGAATAATATATAAATAGTAAATATAATAAAGGTAATCTAAACTAGAAAACGATAGTATAAGGATATTATACTCACTAAATATAAAATATAAAATAATTAATTATACTATTAATAGAAGATAGTAGTTCCAAATTCTAAACCTTTATAATTTAAGATACTTAAATTTATATACAACTCCCTTATAGTAGGACATCCTAGCTATACAAAGACCTATAAGATCATTTAATAAGTATATTACTGGCCTATAATGTATAACTACGTATAAAAATATGTTTAAGTATATAAGATGTGCGTATATGGAAAAACCTCTTATATAAAGAAGTAAGGAGTACTTTAACCGCTACTAATTATAATATAAATATGGCGCAATATCTTAATTAACTTTATAGTTAACTTGCCTAGTAGTAATAGGTTTATAAATATTATAGTAGTAGTTAACTATCTTATAAAAATGCGACATATAATTCCTATAGACTTAATTAATATAATATTAGTAGCTGAATATTTCATTAAGTATGTTTTTAAGCTATACTGACTTCCTAATACAATAATATCCAACTACAAAAACTAGTTCATTTTAGACTTCTAGTAAGTCCTATATAAACAATTAAGTATTTAAACACAACTCTTAACTATATTTTATCTAGAGATAGATAGTTAAACTAAAATTGTGAACGCGATTATAGAATAATACTTATAAACATACTACTCCTACCTATAAGATAACTAGGAAAAATGGCTACCTTTAGCTAAGTTTACTGTAAATAATACAATAAATATATTAATAGGCGTAACACCATTCTATACAACCTACGGATAAGACCCTTAACTTAGATTTAAGTTATAACCCAATATTAATAAAATAGGACCCATAATTAAATGGATCTAGTTAATTAATGCATATAACTTTGCTAATTAAATAAAGCAGTTAACGGAACTATTATAAAGTAAGTTAATGTACACTTAAATATTATAAGAATGGTATATAAATAAAGGACAAGCTCCTGTATAGGACTTTAAGGAAGGTAATATAGCTTACCTAAGTATATAAAACCTAAAGACTTAACGGCCTTTAAAGAAACTTAATTGGAAATTTATGGGCCTATATTAAATTAAGAAGAAACTGAGCCTATACGCTTATAAGCTTAAACTACTAACTAAAATAAAAATATACCTAATATTTTATGTAAGCTTACTATAACCTTTAAAAAACAATCCTATAACTTATAAAGTACTACTACTACCTCCTATAATTATTAATAACGGTAATAGTTCTTACTTTATTAACTTAATTAATAATATATAATAAAAAATATAATCTAAACAATTTAAACTTCTTATTAAGTAGAAAGGATATAAAACATAAACCTAGAAAACCTATAACTAGATTAAGGCTAACGCGCCTTTCTTAGTAAAAGAGTTCTATAAGGACTATCCTTCGCGGCCTACTCTGGCTAGATAGATATAATATAAAGGCAAATAACTGCTACCTAACACAAAGACATAAAATATAATAGTAGGAAACTTAAAATTAAAAAGAACTTAAAATATATTATAACGCTTATAACGTAATAAGTTATAAATTCTTTACTAAATTTAATTATTTTAGACCTTTGGCTAAAAAGGGGGGGTACCATAATGGGACTAGCCTAGTTATAGTAGGAATATCTTAGTGAAACACTTAATAAATAACTATATAAAACTGTTTGTAACTGTTTATAACTGTCTATAACTATCTATAACTATCCACCGTAATCTACCGTTTTCCACCAAGTTCCGCTAACTTAATTAAATTCCACTAAATTCCACCAATGTAATGGAATTTAGTTAAAACTTGTTAAAATCCGCGTGGGCTTATACCTACGCGTTTACTGCCAAGACCCTAAATATTTAGTTATAAGTTTCCTATATTCCTTACTCTTCTTTACGCAACGTCTTGTACTCTGCAAGAGCTATATACCCTTAGATTAGATAGAATTTATATTTATTCCTTTAAATCTTCCCTAAAGCCTCTTCGCGCCCTTACAAAGACAAGCATTTTGGCATAGGTAATAAGGTTCTATTATATTTAACAAATATTGAAACCTATTAACTATTAAAGAAGCTTAATATAAGATACCTAGGTCCCTTTTAAATTAAAGAAGAAATTGGTAAGCTAGCCTACCGTCTCTAGCTACCCCCATCTATAGCCTATATATATCCAGTATTTTATATAAATCTACTAAAGCTATAGTATAGACTACCATTAGAAAAGAACTTCCGTCTAGGCCCAATTAAACACCCTAAAGTAGTAGGCGAGCGGTATAAGGTTAAAGCTATACTACGCTATAAGTCTATTAAGAATAAGCTTTAATATAAAGTTAGATAGCTAGGCTAGCCTATTAAGGACTCTATATGGGAACCAGAGGATTGCCTTAATTATTATAAAGATATTCTAAAAGAATATTAGGACTAAGATCTATAATCTGCAAATCGCAGAAAGCGCTCTAATATTATAGTATTATTACAACCTATAAAGAAAGCTTATAGTAGGCTAAGAGAGGCCCTAAAGAGTAAATAGATTAAATTGGATATAGAATAGATAACCTCCAGAAACCATAAGGATTAATTAGGGCTATAGCCTAAAGCAGGACAGGTCCTTAGCCTTTTTATATATATAGCATAGAATTAATAGGGTATTTTGCTAGAATTGCATTTCTATTTATTAGTCTATATTAGGAACAGTATTCCTATACCTTCCTAAATGCCTTATAAGGCCTTCCCAATTGCTACTATATATAAAAATTAATCCTAAATGCCTAAATTAAAAGCCACTATACCTTATCCCTAGGTGCAGTATTAGTATCTATTGGCCTACTAAATAATGGCTAATAGGAATAAGATCTAGATCTAGATCCCTTAGTAGGAGTATAGGTAGGCATAAAAATAGGGGTAGGCCGATAAGGTATAGATAGAGCAGAGATCCTTAAACGCTTAACACTAATATTAGGCCTAAACTAGTGCTAATAAAGTTCTTAAGGCGTAAGCTTATAGTTAATAAAGATATACTTAAGCCTAGAATAAATAGAGATGTTAGCTGGCTGGTAAAGACCAGAACCACCAAGACCTTACTATAGCAATTATTAGTTACCTATCTACTAGGTACCCAAAGGGTAATCTACCTAATACCGTATTATATTATGCTCTTTTAAAACCTAACACGCATACGCAAACTCCTTTTTATAGTAAACAGCGACCTTCTTCTTATTACCCCTATCTTTTACCCTATCCTTAGTATACTAACCTTGCTCCCTTATTAGACGTTACTGGCTAGCTTGCTAAAAATTATAGGCGGTATAGATGGCTATAGCATAGTCTTAAATTTAACTTAGATATTTAGTATTAACGCTAGAATAAGAGAGAGCCTAGATAATATAGTAGTTAAGGATATTAAAGGATTGTTGCTACTTAGGCCTAGGCTATATTAAAGCCTAAAGTTAGTAATAGAAACCTATTAAGAATAGGAAAGCTTACCTTAACGCAACTACCGCTCTTAGTACGCATGCATTAATTATAAGGACTAAAGGTGTTGGACCTTATATAGTAGGTCTTATTGCAAGCATCTAGAATCTTCTTATTAGACTTCTGGTTTTTTAAGGACGTATATATAAAGTTATTTAGGCAGGACTAGCACTAGTTACGGGTTAGCAGAGGTTAGGGTTCTATATATAGCGGCAGGGCCAGAATACGCTATAGAATTAGCTTAGAAGAGTAGTTAGCAGGAGAATAAAGAGGCATATTAAATTAATAATGGAAAAAAAAAAGAAAATCTTAATAATATATTAAAGATACGTCTAAATTTGGACAAAGGTTAATAATGGGAAGTAAGGTGTTAAGGAAAAGGAGCAGCTTAGTAAGCAAGATGTCTCTATACTTTACCTTCTAATACCCTTCTAGTAAATAGCCGCAATCTTGCCGATATAACTCCGTTATAATAGCGCAATTCAGAAGAAAGGAAACACGCGTATATGCTATTCGGCCATCACTTCCTTATAAGAAAAACTAATTATATAGCCGGGGAAGGTAATTAAGACGTCAATTACAGACATATATAGGTTAAATTATACCTAAACAATACTACAGTATTAAAGAATAACGTTATAGACGTTCTTAATAACTATATAATAGCTAGAGGCGCTATTATAAAGTATCTCTCCTATTTGCTAGGTAGTAGAGCTACGCCAAATATATAGTATAGGACCAACAAAAAAGGATTATAGATTAATATCTTAAAAGTTAAAGATAACGGCAAGCCAAGGCTCTATACGTTAAATTCTATACCAAAAGGTTCTATAGAACCATATTAGGAATACTAAATTGCCTATAACACTTGCAATTAATTGCAGACCGGCATAAAGGCTTAGAAGTGGAGTTATATAAAAATCCTTAGGTTAGCCTAGGTAGTTACCGGTATATTTCTAGTAGGCTTTTAATGGGTCTCCTAGCAATCCTTACATCTTTTCTCCAGCTATGTTTTTTCCTTATTAAGGTTTTTAGGAGTTTAAAGTAGGGGTTAGATAGATAGATAATATATAGCGGCATACCAATATCTCCCTAATATCTCTTTAAACCCCTTCCAGGATAAGCCCTTATAATCTCCCTACTGCAAGGTAATAGTAATTAGGGGCTAACCGTAAAAAAAAAGGGGGGGGGGGGGAATATAAGGGATATTATTACGGACACCTTGGGTTGCCCTTAGGACAACCTCTAAACGCCCCTTAAATAGTTGCCAGTTATATGCTGGAGGTATATACCCATAGTATATAGTCTCTACAATCCCTAAGGCCTTACCTCCTTAAGGATTCGTCTCTCTTACCAATCTATCCTATTCCACAATCGTGTCCTTATAGCCCCCTATCTACAAAGTCCCCTCACACTTATGCTATATAAATCCTTTAGCAGTCTGCTTATTATTTAAGGCCCAGTTTTATACTATAAGTAGTAATATTTAATATATAAAGTTTAGTCTATTTATAAAAGTTATATAATAATAATATTTAATATTCCTAGCAGAATCCTAACTGCCTATAAATAATATTATCTAATTAGTTAAGCTTAGGCCACTAACTTAAAGGCATAAAACAACAATATAAGGATAGAAGAGGCGAGTATAAGCTCTAGCGATTATCTTAGGAAAAGGTTAATAAGTTAAATATTTATTCTTAATTTAAGAAAGCTACTACGTTTATATTTTAGAGGGCCTTTTTATATAATTAAAGGTTATCTAACCTTATATAAAAGCCCGAAACTATAGCTAAGAAAAAGGCCATTAAGCTTAAGCTTTAAAGGATTAATAATATAATTAAACTAGAGCTATATAAGGCGTAAGAGCTTACTACTAGTATATAACGACTTAGGCTTTATAATAAGCTAAAAAGAAAGCTTTAGTTTTAAATAACTAATATAATAAAGCCTTATAAGAAATACTATAATAGATTTATTATTAAATAAGGTATATAGGTAGAACAAAGGATAAAATTTAACTTAGTAGAGTAAGTACCTAATTGATTAACCCTAATTATATTCTAAGATTTACTATAAAAAGAGAACTATTTAGGTAGGAACTCCTTTAAATATATATATCAGCATTTTATTAGGGCATTAAGATCCTAAAGGCCTCCTAGTAGGATTTTAATTTTCCTAATTATTTTAGTCGTTCTAATAGGCTTCTAGTAGGCCCTTAATAGGATTTTAATCGTTCTAATTATTCTATTAGGTTTCTAGTAGGATACCCCCTAATTAATACCCCTTTTAATACCCCTCCCTCCCCTAAGTAATACCCTCTATATACCCCTTAAGTAATACCCTCTATATACCCCTTAAGTAACACCTTCCTCCTAATATAATACCCCCTTACACCCCCTAATACAACATCCCTATATATATATACGCGCAATATATAATACTATTAGGTCCCTACTATATTCTTAATAGCCTATATATACCTCTACTAAGTTACCTCTTTTTATAGCTACCTTATTTTTTACTTTTCCTTATATTCTCCTAACCTTAAAAGTTACTAAAATAGTAGCTAGTAGAGGACCGTTATTAGAACTAAATAACTATTGCTAGAATTAGATAGCTGTTACTAGAACTAAATAGCTATTACTAAAACTAGATAACCGTTGCTAAAACTAGATAACTGTCCTAGAGCCAGACTATAAAGGATTATTTAGCGGCTGCCAAGGCTATCCTTTAGCTAGCCCTTAGCACCTCCTTATAGGCTCCTTTAGGCTTATAGCCCTTTCTTTCTTATTAGTTTGTCTCTATACAAGGTATTGCCATACCTACTCTTTACCATATTGTCCTCTTCCATCGATTCTCCTTGTGACTTATGCTTGGCTTACCTACTCCCTACTATATACCTGGGCAATAGCCTTATATAGATAACCGTTACTAAAACTAGATAATAACCTTTTAAATAACTAGCCAGCGAATACTATAAACGATTTAATTAATTAATTAAATTAAATCAGAGCTTTAATATTGGCCTATTACTAAATTAAATTAAGGCCTCTGTTACGGCACTGGCAAATTGCTGTTAGATTACCGCAAACTGTCATTATATAATGGCAAGTTGCTATTACGTAACCAGAAGATTATATATAACTTTAAGCGGTGTTTCCGTTCTTCCTGTTTTCTTTCTTTAGCTTTAGATTCTTGTTTATAGACTACTAATTATATAGGCTCACGCGTCCCTCTTGCTGTGCTCGTGCCTTAATTAACTAAGTCGCTAATATTATCTAAAGCTTGTCTTTACCTTTCTTTCTAAGAAGGAACTTATATAAGGGATATTATTATAGACACCTTGGGTTGCCCTTAGGACAACCCTTAAACGCCCCTTAGATAGTCGCCGGTTATATACTAGAGGCATATACCTATAGTATATAGTCTCCACAATCCTAAAGGCCTTACCTCCTTAAGGATTTGTCTCTCTTACCAATCTATCCTGTTTTACAATTATGTCCTTATAGCCCCCTATCTATAAAGTCCCCTTATATTTAAATCCTTCCTACTCTATTTTAAAAGGGTAGCTGGCTTTAAGGACCAGATTATTTATTTACATCTTTTATTTACATCTACTATTATAATAGGACTAGCCCAGTTACAGTAGGAATGTCTTAGTAAAATACTTAACAGATAAATTCCGACGCTTAATCAAATTCTACTAAATTCTGCCAAGTCGATCAAGTTCTGCCAAATTCTACTAAAGTTAATTAAATTCCGCTAAATCCAGCTAACTCGATTAAATTCTACCAAGTTCCACTAATGTAATAGAATTTGGTTAAAACTTGTTAAAATCCGCGTAGGCTTATGCCTACGCGTCTGCTGCTAAGACCCTAAATATTTAGTTATAAGTTTCCTATATTCCTTTCTCTTCTTTACGCAATATCTTATATCTAGTAAGAGCTATATACCCTTAGATTAGATAGAATTTATATTATTTCTTTAAATCCTCCTTAAAGCCTCTTTGTGCCCTTATATTATATTATATTAAAACAACCACTATTAAAATAGCAAACGAACCCAAATCCCCTTTAATAATTATAAGCATTATATCCCTAGTTAGGGAACAGTTAACCATAATATAACAGTCCTTTATAGACGCCTTAGCCTAGTAGCGGGCTGCACTGGAAACCCAATATTAGCAATTAATAGAAGCACTCTGCAAAGAACTCCATAATATTAAGACACTTATATTATAGACCCTAATAGCAACACCTATAAACAAGATTAAAATAACGGAACCTAAACCCGGCCTATTAAATACGAATACTAAACTAGTAATAGTAGCTTAACCTATACCTATAATAAACTTGGTACCTACTATAAAATCTAAAAAGCTCCCTAATCTCCTAATATTTAATAAAAACTAAAATAACCTATATCCTTTTATAACTAAGCTCCGTCTTAAACTTTTAATAAACTATAACCAATACCCTACTAAGGCTAGTAAGGTTAGCTATAGAATGTCACGTTTAAGTAAGGACGCTGCACGAACTATAGATCCATTCTTCTATAACAGCATCTTTATTAATTTTAAACCCTTTATCTCTCTGCTAGAACGAACGTATAATAACGCTAGCTAAGAATACACAGCTATTACTAAGCTTAAAACCCTATAATAAAGGAACCAAGACTTTACTAGCTTCTTTTTAGAATTTTTAGGCCTTATTGACGAACTAGATTAAAATAAAGCCGCTAAAGTCACTGCCCTTTAATAAGCTATCTCGGATAAAATTAGAGCCTAGTTAGTAGATAGGGAACTGCCAAAAAACCTATCTAAATTTGCTATAATATGCTAACAAATTAATAAGGACCTTTAATATAACAAACAGACTTATTCTCTAAAGTTAACTATACCTTATGTTTAAAACACCCTAAAGCGCGATCCGTCTCTAAAACCTAAAAGCCCTATATACAACCCTATAAACCTCAATGCCGCTTAATCCTATATACTCTTAGGAACCAACAAATAGAGAACTTAAGCCACAAATAGAGAATGCTTTAGATGTGGTAAAAAGGGATATATTTAAAAGCATTGCTAAACTCACCCCTTTAAAAAGGTCCGCCGTAGTTCCTCCTATTTTTTAAATCATACTTATTCCTTAAGTTATACTTATTCCTTAAATTATACCCGCTCTATAAATTATATTTAGTTGCTATAAAGTATCTTGCCTTTAGTTAACTTAGAAAACAAATCATCCTAAGGCTAAGTCGCGCCTTAGGATAAAAAGTGGAAGAGTATAAGTGTTTAGGCTCTTCTAGCGCTAATATATAGCACAACTCCCTTAATGTACTTAGCGAAATTTAAATACTTAAAAAATAAAAGAAGGTATAAATCCTAATAGATAGCGGAGCTACTAGTATAGGCTTTATTAATACAAATTATACAAAAACTTAACACCTAAATTTAAAGAAACTTAATAAGCCCTAAGGCCTATAAGGCTTTAATAGCAAACCCTTAATATATAGTAAAATAACGTATTACGCCCTAGTAAAAATATAGATAGGCAAACACCTTAAACACATCTCCCTATTTATAATACCCTTAAAATAATATAAAGTTATACTTAAATATGGATAGCTAAAATAATACAACCCTTTAATTAGCTGGGTTAAAGAAACACTAAAGTTCCGTATAACTTACTGCTAAAGTTATTACTTAAAAAACCATTTACCCTATAAACACGCATATAACTATTTAAATTTAATATAATATAAATTACCCTTACTATAAACCTTAAGCTAATATAATAAATCTATAACTGCCAATTATAGTAAAGAATGTAAAGATATTTTATTAAAACCTTTTAAATTTTATATAATATAAGCCGCGCCTTTTATCTTATTAGCAAAAAGATAAGATTATAAAATCTTTACTATAATTATAAAAGATATTAAGAAAGCACTAAAACTAAAATAATATTCTAATTCTTAACCTTTTATGCCTAAAAAGTACTATAACCTAATTAATAGGTTTAAAAAATAATTTATAGATTAACTAGCCCTATACTAAGAGAAATATAATTTTAAAATAGAACTTAAGCCTAGTATAATACTAAAGTTTAGTCTGCTATATGGTATATTATAAGAAGAACTGCTTATAATATAATAATACTTTAATAAGCATCTAGAAAAAGGATTTATTCGCCCTAGTTAATCTCTATTTACCTTACCTATACTATTTATTAAAAAGCTAGGAGGAGGCTTAAGATTCTATATTAATTATTAAGCTTTAAACATAATTATAATTTAAAACTAATATCTAATTCCTTTAATTTAAGAGATACTTAACTACTTAGTAAAGGCACGGTACTTTATAAAGCTTAATATAGTTACTACCTTTAATAAAATCCATATATATAAAGGAGATAAAAAGTATATAGCTTTTTATATATAATAGGGACTCTTTAAATACCTAGTAATGCTATTTAGTATAAAGAACGGTTCTAGTATGTTTTAGCAATATATTAATAATACGCTTTATAAATTCTTTAATATATTTATTATTGTGTATATTAATAATATTTTAATTTACTTATCCTTACTTTCTAAATATTAGAAATATATTAAAATGGTCCTTAAACGCTTATAAGATATAGGCCTATAATATAATATTAAAAAATATAAGCTCTATACGTCTAAGGTTATATACTTAGGCTTAATTATATCCTGTAATAAAATTAAGATAAATCCTAAAAAAGTTGCTGCGATTATAAACTAGGAAAGCCCTAGCAATATATAAGATATTTAAGGATTTTTAGGATTTGTAAATTTCTATTAATAGTTTATTAACCATTTCTTAGAAATTGCCTAGCTATTAGTAAACCTAATAAAAAAGAATATAAAATTTATATAGACCGCTAGATATAAATAAGCTTTTAATAACTTAAAATATTGCTTTATAACTACTCTAATTCTTACTTATTTTAACCCTAACCTTAAATATATTATTAAAATAAACTCGTCTAATTATGCGCTAGGGGGAGTGTTATTATAATATAATAAGAATGGTAAGCTATATCTAGTAGCCTTTCTCTCCTAGAAACTCGCCTTTACTAAATTAAACTATAAAATATATAATAAAGAACTGCTTGCAATTATTAAGTGCTTTAAATAATAGCGCCCTAAATTTAAAGGATTGATGTTTTTAATATATATATTAACAGATTATAAGAACCTATAGTACTTTATAACTATAAAGTAATTGTTCGTACTAACTTAATAGCACGAGTGAGTCGTATCCCGGGGCACGAAATACGTATAGTATTGTATGCTCTTTGGGATAGTAGTAACTGTCTCTTGTATTGAAGCAGACTACGTAGTCTATATACTGATGCGACCTCCCCCTGATTAGTCAGTGCTTTAGGGGTGCACTAGACGCGTAAGTGGGTGGTTGGTGCACCGAACGCGTAAACGCGTAGTTGGTGTACCGTACGCGTAAGCACGCGTTCGGTACGACAGGTGCTGTAATTATACAGTAATTAATATAGCGCCAAATTTACATAATAGTAGGAAACTTAAAATTAAAAAAAAACTTAAAATGTACTATAACGCTTATAACGCGATTATATAATATATAATAAGGTATATCTATAAGAGTGAATCTGCATTAGGAAATAGATATTTCCTTTATAGGTAACGCGCCCTTATTTACTAGCCCGCCGCTTTATCTTAGCCCGTGCTTTGACCTCATCACATAAAAGCGTTCTCTACTCGCCGTTTTACTCTTCCTTCTCTACCTTCTCTTTTCTCCCTAACGCCGCGCATCCCCCTTATTGGATATTATTGCCTTGGCTAAGCCTCCTTACTCCGCCCCTAAGCCATTTTACTCCCCTATTGGCGTCCGCGTATATGCAAGCCCTGCCACTTCCCTTAATTTCCGTGTCTTGGACTAATAGTAGAGTAGCGCCTCTTAGGCTCTCTAACGACTTCCTCCCTTATACTCTCTTTATAGTAATAGATGAAACGGCTCTTTCTATTCTCGCCGCTAGAGTAGTAATGGCCATTTGTTCTTTCTGTAGCCCGACCTTAAGAGACTTGTCCTACTTATATATACGGGTATTTATAATATTCAAAGCTTTCCCCCTTTCTATTTAGGTCATTCCTTCGCCTCTAGGGAGCTACTACCTATAGCTGCTAATTAATAGGATCTGTAGGAATTACTATGTTAGTAATACTGCCTGCTTTATTTTTCTAGGAGTTTTCTTCCTAGAGCAATAGCGCCTAGTCCCTCGCCACTGCAAGCTCCTTTATATTACTAGATGGCTCCTAGTCACCTTATATCTTATTATATTTTAGCCGGTGACCCTATTTGATTATATAGATATCCTCTCCCTAAAATAGGCTGTATGCTATTGGCCCTAAGTACCTTAAGTTATAGAATTTATAACTTAATCCCTATTAGCACAGCTATAAATGGCTATAGGACTGTGCTGAGAACCGCCTAGCTATAGATTATACGGGTTATAGCTGCTGTAAGCTATAGATATATTAGGCAGTATTATATTGCAGCGTTATAATAAAGGCGAAGCTAGATACTAAAGTAGGTCCTTAGTGAAATAACTATAGGCTAATACTAATTACTTAGCTTAGTTAAAGCTGCGCTACTAGAAGCTAGAAGCCTTTGCCCTCCTTAGCGCCTTCTCTACCTAGACTTGGATCTTACTTTTACCTAATAATTGGAGGATTAAATTGCGATTGGAGAAGCCGCCGGGCTTTAGTCTAATTTAGTCCCCTATTTAGCTAAAAAGGCGCGGGTTATACGGAAATATCCCTTATATAGACCTAAGACTTGCAAGGCGGAATCTAGAGGTAAACGGCCTATCTAGTAGCATAGCCTGGCGTCTAGTGGAGTTGGCGTTATAGTCTTGCTCTTAGCTAATAAATACTAGAGGAAAATTTGCGCATTTAATCTCCTAACGGAGACGGACTTTATGCGGTGGCTGCATTAGCTAAAAGGGCGCAGTAAGATAGATATAGGTGTGATCGCCTAATCTACTTGCGCTATCTGCCCCCTTATATCGTTTGTAATATCCGGTTATAGGAAAGGGTGAAAGCGAGGCTTTTATATATATTTGGGAGGTTGAGGAGCGGCTATAAGCTCTGTACTATAACTAAGGATCCTAGGAAGAGATTTAAGGATGCCCTTATTACTTGGAGTGTCTTTTAATGCTTATAGTAAAATTGTAGTATGCCCTCTACCTATCTAACCTTAGGAACTATGGTCTTGTAGAGGATCTAGTATGGAAGATCTAGTTTACTAGCATAATTGGGTTGGAAAACGGATATATTAGCGCTAGCCCTAACTCTAAGGAATAAGGGTAGAGGAGGCACTTCGCCACCAACCTCCTTAATAAGGAGGCTTGGTGTAATACCCCTGTTAGAGGCTAAATATGCTAGCTTAGTTAGTTAGGTCTTAATTGCAGTTTCCTAATAGGCGTTGATTTTGTAATAGAGTTTAAGCCCATGTAAACCTTTATACTTTGTAAATAGTAATTGCTAATGGAGCGTAGATTATATGTTTTAATTCGCTATAGAGCTAGTAGAGTTATTCTAGTATAGATAATGCGGATAAGAGCTAGTGGCGAAAAGGGGACTAGCGTACACTTAAAAGCCTAGCGTGATCCCCCCTTTAGGGCTATTGGAAAGGTATAAGATAATAGCAACTCTAATAACAAAAATAATAACAATGGCTATAGCAATGTTAGCACTATCTTAATCTTTATTTTATATCCCTCCCAAAATTTCGCTTAATAATAACAATTTCTATACTAGTCCCCCTAGAAAATCGACAGCCTCGCCTTAGTATAATACAGTTACAGCTTCTAAAGAAGGCGCGAGCAGAGCACCTTAGAAGAAGTATAAAATACCTTATTTCCCCCTAAGAAATAATCCTAGGGCGTATCGAGCTTGGCTAATCTTAGGTATGTTATTCCATATAGAACCTTAGTTTGGAGATTCCGTTTAATAAAGCGCCTATAGACCCTAACTATAATTACGAGAATAATTATAATAAGGATAATAAGGATAATAATAAAGATTTTTATAGGGATGTTTATAATAGAGGAAGTAGTTAAGGTAATTACCCCTAATAATTACCCTATTACTCTCTCCCTATTCTCCTAGCAGCTATAAACATATATGCCTAATAGCTAGCAGCGGATCTAATAGTTATTAAAGATAGTATAGTTAACCTAGACTTGGAAGCCGAAGGCAACAGAGCTGGTAATAACACTAGCAATAAAGCTGGTAAAGTTAGCGATTAACTAGCACCTTATAAATTAAGTATATACTTCCTCTCTATATAACAGCCTTGCTTAATAATTATTAGGTGACGGAAATGACTGCAGCAATAAGGATAATAAGGATAAGGAGCTACCTTCTTTAAAAGAGCTGGAAGATCTCTTTAGCGCATCTTTATATAACCATCTTAAACTTATGGCGGAAGACGTTAATAAAATAGATAGTCTAGCTAAGGGAATTAATGCTGTAACTATTCCTAATGCTAAACAGAAGCTGGAGACCTATATAGTGGCTAATTAAGAGCCCTTAATAGCCGATAAGGGGGATAATATTAGTAAGTTATAGATATTAAAAATATTATCACTATAACCTAATAACCGCGACACGTAGACAATCCGCTTGTTGGAAAGGAGGGTAATTATAAGAAAGAAAGTATAGGAGGCAAATTATCCTTAATACTAAGGAAGCAGAAGCTTAATTAGCTTAAGTAGGACAGCGTTATTAATAATAATTCCAACAACTCTGCCAAAGATAGTAGTGGGGGTGGTAAGGGTGGCGAGGGTAGTAATAGTCTACGTCCTTAAAAGTAACAAAGGCCACCTACCTCTTATAAAGACTTGCCTTCTAGCCCTTTTGTCCCTGTCCTTAATCTTGACTTTTAATGTCCGTAAGTTGACTAGTAAGTAGTATCCACTCTACAGCCCGCTAGCCCTTTGCTTTAGGAGCCTACCCTTCTCTATGATATTAAACCACTGCACGACAAGGCTAGCAGTTATATTTATAATAAGGACAAGGATAGTAATAGTAATGGCGTTGCTAATAACTAGAGCAACGTTTTAAACCCAGAGCCTACTATAAAGTGCTATACCCAGGCTAAAAAAGACAAAATTAATAAAATGAACTTGGGTGATAAATAGGAGATTGATGATATTCTAGGGGAAAGAATAACTAAGTTAGGGCGTAAATATAAGGTGGCTTGGAAGCTAACCTAGGTTTATAAAAGCGGGCTTTTAAATTCTAAAGATGCTTTTAAGTCTTACCAAAGACGCGTCTGGCATGCTAAGGTTGGATTACCGTAGGTGCACTCTATAAAAGTAAAGGGCAGAGCTGCTGTGCGCAAGGGACGGCGGTAATACTTTAGAATATCCTTATTCTTAGATTATAGTGCTCTTCTTTGGCTTGGAGGTCTATTTCTAGTTTAGTATTTTTATCCTTAGCACATTTAGCAGGAGCATTTTATTATTAGTCTAGATTTAAATTCTTTATATGCTTTAGACAATATACAGTAGTAAAACTCTAATTACCGCCCTACATAAGCCACATTCTTGCTTAGCCAGTTATATTATACCACGTAAAATAGAAGCGACGAGGAAAAGCGTTTATAAAAGAGTATATTCTTAGACAATTAATTCCTTGGTGAGCGGCTTATTACAATAATCCAATACGCATAGCCTCTTGGTGTGGCACGTAAAAACACATAAGCCCTTAGCAAGAATTTTTGGAGTAATTTAGCATTTAAGTGTGTTGTCTCTATACTCTTATGACCCTAAATTTATCGTGACTACTTTGGCTGAAATTTATGGAGCAAGTATCCTCTATAAGAGAGGTAATTGAAGATAAGCTAGAATTAGGAACCTCTTTCCTAGTCCTTAAAGATGTCCCTAATAAAAGAAGTTACTATTAGGCTGTAGATTGTCTGCTATAGTAGCTAACCAATAGGCCTAATATTGTGTCTTACTTTCGTTTTAATTTGAAGGACTTTATAGGTCGGCATTATAGTAAAGCTAAGGCGCTTCCCCTATAAAACAAAGTGTGCAAATCTACTAACTATAGTATTTACTGTCTAGACCCAAATCAATACTACTACGTCTCCTGTATTAAACGCATCTTTAGTGGCCTCCCCGCCCTAATTAAGACTGGCCACTTGAAAATAGAAGGAAGTATTATACCCTCTAGACTGGGAAACGCTATTAGGATTAAAAGATTCTATAAGGTAATTAAGGGCTAGTTTAATTATTAAGGCCGCGTATTTGACGTTAATTGCTATATAAACTACAATGAGGCGTATAAGGAGTGGGAATATACGTTTAGCGTTAAGAATATTAAGCACTAGCTTAGCTACCCTAAGAGTAAGGGTAAATGCGAGTAGTATAGATTAATGCTAGAACCTAAAAAGCTAAAAAGGAGTAACTATTTTCCTAAAGAGCCTACTAATTGTTTGTTAAGTAAGGTACTTATATATATAGCTAGGGTGTCCTATATAGATGGATTGCCTGTTTTTTGAACCAGAGGTGACTTTAGTACTACTCTATACTATTATGTACTTGTTAAAGAAATGTATGTAAGGTTATCTTTAGCTCCATCTAGGCCTATAACAGTTGGCCGATTTATTTAACTAATTAGATATATGGTCTGGCGGGAGAAGATCTATACTTACTAGTTATAAATAAACTAAGAGACATCCTGCCAAGCAAAAAACCCTATATACTGAAATGTCATCCTTATAATTCTAAACTAAATTAAAATCTTAATAGAGAATAATGTTCCTCTATTGCCGATGCCCTAATAAGATCTATAGCTTTTTGTCTTTTATAGCTAGGTAACAGGTCCCCTATAACTTATAATAGGGTTAATTGCGCTTTAAATTCCGTTAACCTTGGACTGTTGTACCCTCTATTCTATCTCCTGTATGTGCTTTAAGAAGCTGTCTAGTGCTCCTATAAACAATTAATTGTATCCTATGCAGTGGTAATAACTCAATATGTGAAGTCTTTAGGTGGTAAACTGGGAACAATGGGAAGTTCTATTAATAGTACTCTTAGCAGTTGAGCTGCAACAGTATTAGCTGCATAAGAGCTTATATGGAGGATTTAGAGACTAATTTTACTGCTTTTATATTTTCTTGAGAATCTAAATATCTCCGAAGATTGGTTTAACTAGGAAATCTTATACCGTAGATAGCTCTCTAATGCCTTAATATCTTTACAGTGTTATTTACCTCTTTCTCCAACCCTGGATGCGAAAACTGGTTAATTGAAAGGGCTGATCTGTTAAATGCAGCTTTAAACGCAGCTACTGGAGGTTTATAATTAGTTTTAGATATATTATAGTCAAAAATAACGCAGGCCTGTCCTGCTACTCTTGTAATTAAATGCTATATGGGTTTAGTGTCCACGTCAGTGTTAGTAAAGCTAAGTATGTGCTTATAGAACGCCTAGATTAGCTCTATATCCGTATTGCTAGTGTTGGACTGATAAGAGTCGAGCAGAGCTAGAGTAGTAATGATAAGAATTTGAACTAGGGGCGAGACTAAAGACGTCGCTATTAGAGCGGAAGAGGCTATGAGTGCGTCTAAGAAGGTATTACTGCAACTCTGGAGTAGGGTATATATATTTAAGACACTTCCCTGGCCGATCTAGAGTTCCTCTGGTCTATATAACATTATTACCTAAATAGCTTCTACTACAACTATTTGTCTCTTCCTATATGTCTTCTATAGCATATTTACAGCCTTAATAATAATAGGTGCGAACAAGATATATAAAGCCGTAAGAACTGAGGCTCTTAGTAGATAAAGAGTTGCTTTTAGGCTCTAGCCATTCCTTAGGATCGCAAGAGATTAAATAATTAAGGCTTTAAAGTATAAGGACGTTTTACTAGTGAGTATATTATCTTTACCGGATTTATAGATTAGGTTAGCTAGATTAAATTAATCTACTATAGGGCGAAAAATGATAAAATAACCCTATATGCATTAAGTAACCATCTCCACAATCGTTTTGTAATCTCTGTATTTTAGCTAGTGGCTTTGACTAAGCTATGCGTCTTCTACTATGGGCTCCCTTTAAATCAGGTCTTTACGAAACGTTAAGCTCTGTATATTTAAACCAACCCATGTAGGGTTTCCCTATAGTTAAAGAAGGAATAGGATCTTTTATAGGAATAGATTAAAGACTGCTTTCTAAAAAGAAGTCTTAGATTACTATAAGCGCATTACTATTTAAAATTAAAGGCCCGGCCTACTATACAGAAGAAAAGGGGCCGGCCTACTAGGCGGAAGAGATGGCAATAATAGTAGTGCTCTTCTTTTGGCTTGGAGGTCTATTTCTTGTTATATATTCCATTTCTGGCTTGATTTATTTATGGCGCATTTCCTGTCATATAAGGGCTGCATAAAAAGGTCCGCAAGAGCATTACTTTTTTAAGGGCGGTGAGCAAGAGCTACTTATATTACCACTTACAACGCTATGAATAATAGAGAATGTAAGGCTGAAACTATATTTATGACTTAGCCAGCTAATTTAAATTACGTGACACAGCCTTACTGAGCAGCAGTCCGAATATAAAGTTGGGCGTTAATAATTAATTAACTTATGTATATAATATAAAGGCGCATAAACTGGCTGTAGTTAATTTACCTTATAAATAAGAATAAGCTACAAGAATCTAATCCTTAGAGATATTTTAGTTAGTGGAGGGGCTATATATATCTAGTAACTCCAATCCCCTAGACTTTGGCCAATGCACAGCTGAAATGCGTATTATAGCGGACGCCTTACCTATTGTTTGGCTGGTGGCCTAATTATACACGTAATATTCTGCGCTAGAAAGCTTTAATAGTGGGGTAGAGCAAATCCGGCCGCAGCTTAGAGAGGTAGCTACTTGGCAATTCTTTTATATGAGAATGCGCCATTAAAATGTATAATATTGCGGACGCCTTACCTGTTCCGCTGTCCAACAGGCCAATATATTCACGTGATATTTACTATGCTGGAAAAAGCTGAGCGGGGTAACGGAATTTTTTCGGCGGCGTAAAATAGGCGGCTGCCTGCCTAAATAATCTCGCTAATAAACATCCTATTAGGCACTAATGTCTAACTAGTTATGCGCTTTATTATCTTAATGGTATATTTCTGTTTCTATAAGTCCTTCCTTCCACCTCGCTAAGCGCCTATGGCATAGTTTTATTAAGGTTGTAGTGCGCTTAAACTTACTACCCTTTGTACTTTTCTGCCTTCTCCATTCGCTGCGACCTATAAGTTGTAGGTGAATATTAACTAAGCTACCCTATCCTTAGCTATAAGTAGGCTAATAGGTCTTTATGTGAATTATAGCCTTCCTAGCCGACTTAGTGCGTTATCCGCTAGAAGCCTTCTATACGCCTAATTTTAACGCCTATTACCCTTCCTCCCTTGTACCGCGCGTCTTTAGCTATACGTTAGGTAACCTTCCTTAGCTTTATATAGATATAAAGCACTCTGGGGTTACAAAATTTAAATATGTTACAGCCAAAGTAAGTACTAAAATGGACTATTTTATCCACTATGCATTGTTTTCGGCTACTGATATTGTATTAGAAATAGTAGCTCTTGCTTTATAATAGTATATACCTAAATTAAGTTGTCTAATTGAAATACTATTGCTATCTGTTAAGCCCTCCCTTTGTAAACTAAGTTATAGCTAAGTTATAGAGGACCTAGAAAGGACATATATTCGGGCTATAGGAATTTCCTTAATATTAGGTAGATCTGTGCCGGACGCCTAATATACTATTAGAAGTCCTTAACTATATCTAGAGAGGTATATAGATATTTAAACTCTTTTAATACCTATTTAAAGCTAACCTATAATTACACCTAGACTGGAGCAAAAGCTCTTAATGGAGAGGCGGAATATATAAAAACAAAGCTATTTAATAGAGTGGATAAAAATAGAATAATAATAGGCTAGGGCAAATTGATCTAAATCTATAATCCTAAAGAAGATATAAGCTCCCTACCTTACTAGGTATATAAAGACCCCTCTAAAGACGCAATATATAACGTTTCTACTGGGTATAAGGTTTACGTTATAGGAGCTACTATAAAGTTCACCTAGGTACTAGTTGGAATTTCTTAATTAACTATGTTTCTTTCTTCCAACTAACTAATAAATTTATAGAGATGTCTTGGCTTCGGTTTTGAGGGGCTAATGCGTTTAGGTAGTTGGTCGTTAATCCTATACCAAGGTTACGTTTCTATTTCTATTATTAGCTGCTCTAGATAGTGTTGGAAATAGGGTCGCCTAAGAGTAGGATTAGGTCAATTAGTGCTTTTGAGTATCTATATTTAATTTCTGTAGTAAATATTGTTAACCGGGTTATATAAAGAACGAGCGTTTCTTCTTACTTACGCCTACCTGCCGCTATTGCACCTGTGTCTTGGCTATGAGCTTTAATTTTTAGCTAATTAGTTTTAATGTATGACTAAATAAATGACGCTTAATGTACCCTATAATGACTTTTCAGCTTGCTGGCTTTTATCGCGCTTATGCTTTCTATATTGTTTTAAAATGTGAGTAATCTAGGGGCCTAAAGAGATTAGCTTTATCTACCTATAGAATTAGATTATATACTATCTAGAATAGTATCTTGTAATTCTTGGTAAGAGTCTTAAGAGTTAAGGAACTAAAGGAATCTTTGCTCTCCTTAATATAATTAAGGAGACTAACTCTATCCTCTTTGGTTATACTGGCTATTTTTTATTTTCCTAAACTAGTAGTGTATAGTATGACCAATCTAGGGCTATAATGGCGTAGAATGTTATGTAAGAACTTTTAATAGACCTTAAACGTATAATCTATTTGCGGTTTGGTTAGAATCTTAATGGTAGTGTTAACGTGCTTAGAAGCTCGGTTATCTAGGCAATCCCTAATCTTTAGCTTCTTAGCCGTCTTATGGAGTTTTTTATAGCATTTGTTGTTCCTATTAGAATAACTAGAAGGTAGTTATAGCTATTGCTTCCTAATCTCGGCTTCTAATAACGCTATTATATCGCGACTTTATTAAAGAAGAGTCTCTAACTCTATATTCGTTACTTCTGCATATCCTTCTTACCAAAGGAAGCTATCCCTCTGTTTTATATAAATGGTAATGCAGGGAATCTCTATCTTGTAGGTAGCTTAAAATTTCTTTAGATACTAGTTAGTAGTTGTAAAGATTAGGTAGTAGCTAGAAGAAAGGTATAAATTTTAAATTTAGGGCTATAGAAGCGAGAAATATTTCTAAAATTTTAAAATTTTGCAAAAAAGTGCAGAATTTAATAAAGTGCTGCAAACGTTCTAAGATATTGGTTATATAGCTAATAAAACACCCTGCTTATATATAAAGCGAGGGAATTAGGCCCTAACTGTTTCGCTAACACGTTATGGGTGGTCAGCTTAGCATTTATTACTCTGCTATATCCTTTACTATAGCAAATCACATCCCCTCCCTTTATGTAAAGCGTAATGTAGGGAAACTCCATTAAGCAAAGTAACGTTAAGTAGGTAGCAGATACATTGCAAGAGTTAGTGCGTAAATAGTAGCTAAAAATAACTATTAATTCTTAAGAAGTTTCGCCCTAAGTTTAAAATTTTTTAAAATTTTTTAGAAATTTTAGAAATTTTTAGGAATTTTTAGAAATTTTAGCTAAGTTTTAAGAAGTTAATCCAAGTTTTAGCTAACCCTAGCGCTAACGCAAATAGGGTTTACCGCTCCGGCGCTTATACCTAGCGTATATGCTCTTTACTTTAATTAAGATATCTACCTAGCACCTATGCACCAATTAGAGTGGTTATATCTCTTTTTACCTTAGTCTAGTAGTTAGAGCTGAAATCCTATATATAAACTAGCGACGTCTCTATAGCCTGGGCAGGAATGTCCCCGACAGCTTTTCCTAAGTTAAGCTCTCCACTATATCGGAATGATATTAATATATATAATCTGATATGTTCTAGCGTCAATAAGGGAAGGCATTGCGTGGCTAGAAGAGGGGTATAGTAAAGATTTGTCTACCTAGGCAACTAAATTTCAAGCAGGTCTATAGAATTTATATAGCCTAAATAGGTAATGGGGTCCTAATTATATTCCTTCCTATATTGTTTCCAGTTTAAATAATATTAGACAGCTATAAGCCTCTACTATATATGCAACTACGTGTCTATTGCATCTCCTTCTATGTCGCTCTAGTGCTGGAACTAAGATACTAAATGCGAGCCACAGCTCTGTTTCTATAGTTACGGCGAGATTATATACCTTTATTTAGTTAAGTTCTGTGCCATGTTAGAAGTAATATTAGTATAGCATCTCCTAGGATAAATATGGGGAAGTATTTATATAGCATAAAGCGGGTTCTAGTAAATATTCGCGGTATAGTAGTAGCTTAGGTCCTATTAAAGGGTATAAAAGAAGGCGGATCTTTTAAAGAAATGATACTATTTACACTTAGCTTCTTACTCCAACTTTATACTTTAGATTAGTATTATATTACCAAAGCTTTATAGAGTAATAATGCTAGTTGTATCTAAGCCTGTTACGCCAGCGCCTTTACTACCCTATGATGGCATGAATACACCCCCTAGTAGCCTAAGCCAAACGCATCTATATTATGGGCAGTTAGCGCAGAATCTTATAATTAAAATTTTTGTAGCTATATTAAAGATAGTCTAAGCGGCCTAACCTCCTCTACCTCTACCTCTTTTACCTCCTCCACCTCCTCTATCTCCTACAAGTTTAGGGGTTAAAGAGATACCTAAAGTTAGAGGTTCCAAGATTAAAGTTAAGGTATTAAATAAGATATATATTCACGAAATCCCTAAAACACACTTAGAAATACGCTAATATAGTGTCTACTATAGCTAGGATAAAAAAAGCTGCTAGTATAAGATTATAGAGACTTTGCCAGATATATTAGGTGAGCGTAATATATATAACCAGTATATTTATATCCTTTGGAAGAAATTTGGTCTGTTTCTTAGGTGCCTTTAAATATGTTAACTTAAATACTGACTTTAAGCTAGAAAAGGATAAGAAAGACTATAGCACGTACCTGGGCATAAGTTTAGGAGAAGTAAAAAACGCCTTATAGGTGGTGCTAAACGGCGTATAAGCCATCTCCCTTTAGGAAGACAAGCCTATAGTAAGTAGACCTTTTTATAGATGTAGCTTATTCTAATTTAACTTCTAAATTCCTATAAACCTTATATTTAATTTCCTACCCTAGTTAAAAACATACTAGGAGAGTTTTTCTCCTGACTTAATCGGTGTTAAGCACCTTTAGGTGTTATTAAGATTCCTTAAAGACTATTTCGCGCCTATAACTAATAGTCTCCTGCCGCTTCTAGACTATGGCGAAATTAATTTTAATTTCCTTTAAGCCTTATTTAAACTAAATACGCACGTCCTTACAATTTGCAAAGGCTTGGATTAACTAAGATGCCTTATATATGATTTAGGCAACTTTAAAACCTTACTTTTTAGCAAAAAGAGCTTTGAACTTAACTATTACTATTTTAACTACAATAGGAAGGCGTTTAGCGAGGTAAAAACCACCCTCTCTATTCTAGAATTCCGTTTAACTATAAAAATTACGTCTCTTAAGGTATTTCCGCTAGGGCATTATAAGAGACAAGCTGAGATAAAGCAGGATCTTATTAGTAATGGCCGGAAGTTCGTATTTTTAAGAGGCATTAACCACCGTAAATATAAAGGGATCGCGTTTTTCTGGACTAAAGATAGCCCGTTAAGATTTTCTACAAGCGGCCGCATTATAGTGGACGCGATAGCATTTTATTATTAGAATCCTAACTATGGTAAGTAGCCAATCGCTATAGATGTGTATAGAATAAATGTAATCGATTAAGGGACTAATTGGCAAGGCGATATAAAGAATTAGGGTTTAGTTTCTAAGGAGATAGGAGACAATAAGCACTTAATCTATCCACTAACAGCCCTTACCTTTAGTTTAGCAGATAAAAAATGGGGTTAGGCTTTCTACACTCTTTTTCTAGAGCTAGCGAATTATATATACTAATACAAGCACTAATAGGTGAATTTGCCGTCGCCAATATTAAGGACATTAAATAGAATGCCTTAGTATTCAAGTCACTCGCAATTAAGGAGGACAAGAAAATGGTGCTTTAAGGACTTATAGAGAGCTACCAGTCTAGGTCTAGGAAATTAAAGTTTAATAATATAATTAAAGGGAAGGGGAGAGGCCTAGTTTTCTTACTATAGTAAGTTTTCTAGCAAGGTATTAGCTGTTTCAAAGGCTGACTGTTTTAGTGGCCCACCTAGGGTGGGAAAGACATTAACAGCTAAAGCACTTACCAAATCTTAGAGGAGACCCCTCTATGTAGTTTATTCTCCTTTATAAGTGTATTTATATACCAGTCTGACTATGAAAAGGCTTATGCGGGAGACCTTGATATAAATCTAGCCTATTTAGAACAAAACCTGGCTCTAATAGTTAAGAACGTTTACTGCTAGAGCGCTATCCTTCTTCTAAATAAGGCCGATATCTTTTTTGTAGAAAGAACTTTAAATAATGTCTAATATAATAGCCTAGTATCTGTCTTCCTATAATAGATGGAGTATTTCTAAGGCATTATATTTCTTATAACAAACAGGATTACTATATTTGATGCAGCTATATAGAGCAGAATATATCTTGCACTTAGATATAACGAGCTAAAGAGACTGGTAAGAGAGTAGGTATAGAAGACCTTTTTAAAGTAAGCTAATACTGCTGCCAATATCTCTAAAAAAGATATGGAGCGGCTTTTAGACCATTAATTAAACGGAAGATAGGTAAGGCAATGTTTAAGTAGGAGTTTTAAGCCTGGCGCTAATGTACTATATTAGATTAAGAACGCTATACAAATTAGTTATGGCTTGGCTAAATATAAGGGAGAGAAACTTGCATATAAGCATTTAAGTAAGGCCATTATATTGAATTAAGATTTTAAAGCTAACCTTAAAGGTATTAGATTAATCGAGAATTTACACTTATATATATAGATTTACTTATATAGATATAGTATTAGTAAATACGTCTTGTAGATCTTGTAGCTGGTGGCATTAGTATTTATTACTTTCTTAAAATTGTGATTGTATAGTATATACAGCATTAAATATGTCTTGTAGATCTTATAGCTAGTAGTATTATTACTTATTGCTTTCTTAAAATTACTTACTTACTCTTATAATAATAAGGCCTATGTGGTAGGCTATAGCGCGGGCAAATCGCTTATAGATTTAGGAATAGGAGAACGGAAGCTGTAGGGCATTGGTTCCTATAGGGGAGTGGAAAATATAGGCGTTAGTTCCTATAAGGAATTAAAAGCTATAAGGTAATAAAGAAAGCGGGTATTAATCCCTGTAGAGAACCGCAAGCTGTAGGAGATTAGTTTCCGTAGGGGAGTGGAAGAAATCGCCATTAGTTCCTATAGGGGAGTAAAAGCCGTATAGGAGTAGGAGCTATAGGGTATAGTTCTTATAGGGCAGTAGAAGATACGGTTACTATATATAGGAACGGAATTTATAGGGGATTTGTTCTATAGGGGAGTAGAAGATGTGGCTAATAGTATCTATAGATCTAGGAACAGGAGAACGGAAGCTATAGGGCATTGGTTCCCGTATAGGAGAGGAAAACGTGGCTATTAGCTCCTATAGGGGAGTAAAAGCCGTATAGGAATATAAGCCGTAGGGGATTGGTTCCTATAGGGCAGTAGAATATATAGGCATTAGCACCCACAGGGGATTCGTTAATGTAGGGAATTTATTAGCGCAGGGGATTTGTTGCTGTAGGGAAGTAGATCCCGTAGGGAAGTGGATCCCGTAGGGGATTTGTTAAAGTAGGGGATCGGATCCTATAGGGGATTATTAGGAGTAGGGGATTGGTTCCTATAGGGCAACAAAATATGTAGGTATTGGCTCCCGCAGGGGATTTGTTTGAGTAGGGGACTTATTTAAGTAGGGGATTGGCTAGAGTAAGGGATTAATTCCCCTATGGCCTCTATTTAGACAGTACAAGGCGGCTTCTAATAGGCTAGAGAGTAGGTTGTGTATTTTATGGAAATTTAAAGCCTGTATGGGATAGTAAGGTGTAGGGGCCTGGCGGAAGATTAGGTTATCTACTTTCCTAGGTTTATTTAGCCTAGGTGACTCGCCCTACGCTATTTTATATGCGTTTTAACTAAGGCTGCTACTTGGCCTTAGCCGCCCAAATCCCTGCAAAACTTTAACCCGTATAGTGGAAGAATATAGGAAAATGAAATGTTATTCTTTCCTAGGTTTATTTAGCCTAGGCGACTCGCCCTATGCTATTTTATATGCGTTTTGACCAAGGCTGCTACCTAGCCTTAGCCGCCTAAATCTCCGCAAAACTTCACTTATATGGTGGAAGAGTAATGAAATATTATTCTATCTACTTTGCTAGTACCTTTAGATCCTTCCTTGCTTCCCAAAGCACCTCCTTTATTTAAGAAGGAAGTTTTTTATCCTTTTCCTTTTGCCTCCTATTACTTAAAAACACTACCTTCCGCAATCTATTGACCCAAGAGATTAGTGGCTAATAGTATAGTAAAAAGTTATTACCTGTAGTCTTAAGAAAATCCTCTTTATTAGCCACTGCTTTTTTTTTCATTTTAACCAGCTCTTCTGTATTTATAGAATTCCACTTATTAAACCTATTAATAACGTTGCCTTTTTTATTAGGTCCATTATAGTAAATGCATATCCAGAATAGCACCTAAAAGAACGACTTAAAATTATGCTAAGCTAAGTATATCTCGCCTAGGAGCACCCTAATCGCTATAAACGCTCTTGTGTTGGTCTTGCCCTACGCTCCTAAAGGCCCTTCCCGCTGCTCTTTAATCGCAAGATTGAAGTCAATTAAGAATGCTGGCTAAGAAGGATTGTTGTCTTTCTTGTTTATTATAAGGTTGCCTGTTAAAATGTTATATTAGATAATGCCAGCCTGCGTATATAAAGACTTATATCCTTTAATGCCACCCTTTAGTGCAGTAAGCATTGCAGCCCAAGAGCTTGCCTTGTAAAGAGGCTTTCCGTAGTCCCTAGTAATAACACGTCAATATACTTGATTTAGGGTTATAGGGCGCCTTCTGCCTTTAGGTGGAGAGCCTAAATATGTACGCTTGCTGGGCGGTAATAGGGTATTAGTATAGCTGGATGACCTCTTTTTACTAGAACTTTGGCCTTTTCTTATACTGATTTTTACTCTAGCCAGTTTTAGAGGTATTATTAAGTTTTCTAGCTTATAGTTTGTCGCTCTTATAATATCCAGCCCCTTACGGACGTTATTACAAATATTATTTTCTTTACCGCCTATATAAACTGTCTTGTGGTGATAGTACCTGGCTATATTAACTACTTCTTTCTCCGTTACCTTATATAGCAGTTTGCCTTCTTTCTCGCGCTGCGGGTACTGCTACAAGTCTTTAATGATAAGGGGTATCTTAAAGGTGTCCCCCTTATAGTGTGCTTTCTAGCAAGTAGTCGCTTAACTAGCGATATAGCGTGCCCACTTTATAAGTTTGTTAAGGATAAGACGCTTAGTCTGGTTGTTGCGTATAATTTTAATGTACCGTTTGCCGTCTAATATTAGAATAGTAGGGTTAAATCTAAGCTACTCCTTATTTATCTAGAGAAATCCTAACATTGCTAAGGTAAATTGTAATCCATCTTTATTAATATTAAATGGTAAAGATGTGATACCTTCTATCTAGTCATACTCCTATAACCGCATAATAGATCTATAGAGGGTAAAGCCTAGAACAAAGCAACAAGTGTCCTAAGCCGCGAAGACTTCTCTTATATATTTCCCTAAATCAAACCATGCCTGCGAGGGTATATCGGTGTTTGGATTACTCTTTAGCTCCCCTAGCACAAGTATATATAACTAATAGCATTAAGAGCTTTTGCTGGCTATTAAATTATCTATAAAACCAATGTCTAGCTTTCGCTTTGCTGTAGACCCTTATAAGGGCTACTTAGTATGTGCGATAAGCTTTTGTTATGTCTTTAGGGCGGACCTATGCTTCTCTATAAGGTCTAAAAACAATCCAATTAGGTTATTAAACCACTCTAGGATATTATCTTGTTCTGCGCTTTTAGGCCAGTTACGCTAGCCGCCCTTAGTATATAGTGGATTGTCCCCTTTCTTGCATTTCTTAAAAATGACAGCGCTTGCCTCTTTAAGACTTTCCACTCCCCTAAAGAATGCTTTATATAAGCCAGGAATCCCTACGTAAAGAGGGCCTAGCTCCTCCTTTAGAATATAATCCATGTATTTCCTATATTTGGACAAGTTAGTGAAGCTGCTTATATTAAGCAGATATGGGGTTTATTAAATATAGAATAGTAGTGGTTAAGGGGGAGGCGTGGACTTTATAACAGTAGTGTATACCTTCTCCCAGATAATCTCGTTGGGCTTGATACAAAGGATCACGTTTAAAAGAGGCAGGAATCGTTTAATATTAAAGTTGTTGGAATTAACTACTAAATTAAGTCTTAATAGATCACCAAGAAGGCTTTTATTTACGCCATTAGACAGTAGTAAACGAGAAGTAGGAAGGCTCTGCAGAGCTAATATTAGGTTAAGCAAAATATTTTTCAGATCTACGAGCGTTAGGTAGGGCTTATAATAGGTAAATTAGCAGTTACCCTTATTGTCTATCTAATATAACGCGTCCAAAGAGTTAGAAATGCCTAGATCCTTACAAGTCGAGTTAAATAAATTGTGAAAGCCATTTAGTCCTTCTCTAATAGGTTTCAATTTAATTATTTCTAATTAGGAGAGATTCGCCATTATAAGCAAACACGCTGAGAGCTACGTTAGGAGGGCCGACGTAGTAGGTGGGCGAAGAGGGGAGATCAAAGAGGCTAGGATATTACAGACGGTATAATAGCAGAGAAGTAAATAAGTGCGGGAAGGTCGAGGACACGTTAGGCGCGTCTTGCAATAAGGATATAATGAGGAAGAAAAGTATAAGGAAGCAAGGTATAAGCGAAACACAAGGATTGAAAATTAGGCGCGGAAAAGTTAAGCCAATCTAACATGGCTTAGACTAAGGCTTTGCGGGGCTTAGTTAAATGCTAAGCTATAATAACCCAAAGTGTAGGGACGCCGTTTGCAGTCTCTAGTTGTGTAGGCTAAAAATGCAGTGCGTATATAGGATTATTGGAAAGCTATAGGCAGCATTTATTAGTCTAATTATACTTATTAGTCTTAGTTTGTTCCGCGACATATAAAGCTCTATACAGCGGGGCTTATACAGCAAGGCTAAAAGGGCGCCTATAAATGATTATATGGCTGGTCCTAAAACGAGCTAAACCTAATATGCGAATATAGGAGCAGATCCACGCTCACCAGTTATAACGCCTGCAAGGCTATAGGGCAATAAAAGTCTTAATATTTTAGAGCCTTACCTAGCCGATTATTTATTAATATGGTCCGACCCTAAGAAATAGTTAAACTTAAAAGCGCTTTTTATCTATAAAAGAACCTCGATATTTACGGCTTTATGTGTCTCATGCGTACCTACTATTTTAAAGGCTGTGGCTATGCTAATTAGGATGTCTAGGAAGAGACAAGTGGCTATAGCGGACACTACTTGGGTAACAATGTTACATAAACTAGAGGAACCCTAGATTAGGTAGGGAGCTACCCTAATTATACCTACCCTACTCTAGAGTCGTAAGACCTCCTTAAATGCGCTTATAGCTTTGGCTTCCGTTCTAACGGCACTACCCCCAGTATTGGCCCCGATCCGGATTCTTGTTATTACTCGCCCAGCTCTACTTAACTCCTATTAATTGGATACTACCTATGTAGACACAAAGCTGATCCGTATATTCTCTAAGTAAATGCTCGGTCTTGCTGAAACCGATATAGATATAAAATTAATACGGCATTTAATTATAAAAGTAGCAAGACGTACTTAAATTATCTTTAACTATAATATACCTAAGAGTAATTGCACACCTTTAGTGGCTGCGTTTAAGGTGTTAGATAGACCTACCTTTTTAACTATTAGGTTCCACTATCCAGGACTAGAGGAATAGGTAAATAATACTATAGAAATATGGAGTCGGAGAGCCATCTATACTGCGAAATTTCCTAGTCAAACTGATCTTCGGAAGGATCGAGATGCTTAAAAAAATATAAAGCATTAAATTGTCTCTATATGCTCTACGTAAGCTCACCTATAGCCAATACTATTGCCTCTAGGTTACTAAGATAAATACCATCAATAGCCCCTCCTGTCGTTTCTATTATACCAAGCCATTTATCTATAAAGTCATTGCCTATAATAGACTTCTTTAGATAAGACTTACTAGTACAAACGGTATGGATACAAGTGGGAGAAAACTCAGTAATATAGTAATATATGAACACTTTTCATTAAAATAACCGCCTAGTATACTCCGTCTAGGTGCCTTTAGGCGTTCTAATACTTACTATGTGGAATCCTAAGCCAATGGTAATTAATATAAATAGAGTAATCCTAGCTAGTAGTTAATTATGTCAAGTAAAGTCCTCCCTTTCTTCCATTATTCCACGGAGAATTAACTTCTATTAAAAGGACAAATTCTATACTCTATTAGTAAAGAAGACGCTAGTATATTTTAACTAAGTCGCTAATAGACCAATAAAGGTCATTAACTGGCGCCGCCAAGAAAGACTAGTTCTAATACTTTAGATGCTAAGCCTTAATCTGCTAACTTATCGCTAATTAAGCATATAAACACAGCTAATAACTTATGGGCATAGGGAGGGCTAATTTTAGCTTAAATCCAATATATAAATTTCCTTTAAGCAATAACTAAAGAGCGTAATATTGTTAACAAATTTCTCCTTAATTCTATAGACTTGTCTATCCTTAAGCTAAGTGTGCCCTTTTTCTCCTAAATGCCGTGATCTTGTTTCTAGCCTTTATAACCCATTTATCTTCGTAATCTGAAGTTTTATCACTACCTCTCTTAAGAGTGTGGATTTTGTTTTAAAACCGCCTAATAATATTTCTTATTTCTTTCTAGTCACTTCTTAGGCTGTTAATCCAATCGTTAACCTTCCCTAGATGCCTTATAATATAGTGGTTGCTTTCTTTGAGGCTGCTAACTTTCCTATTGAGTTGGCTAAGCTTATAGCTAAGTTAATTAACTAAGCTACCTAGTCTCTCTATTGCCCCTAATAGGGTAAGCTGGGGGTTAATAAGCCTTATTAGAAGGAGTTACCAAGCGGACTATATTAAGACGACTTCTTTATCTCGTTAGTGCGGGGTAAGTATTTCCTTATAGTTCCTTCTATATTGGCCTTATTGTTCTCTAAATTACTCTTGCGTTCCTATACTAACTAGATATCCTACTTATATTAATAAGCTAGCGAACGGATAAAACTATAGGGAAGTAGCTATTACATACCCGCCCTACTATATTAACGGCCTTATTGGAGCCCTTGGGATTAGAAGTAAGTGGTATATCCTAGCTCTGTTAGCAGTATCCCGTAAAGGATTTAATATTTAGAGCGCACCTTAATCTAATACAATATGGTATCCACTATTGTGGTATCCAAGTCGCTTATTATTAAAGATATAATAGTTTAAGTGTCTTTACAAGAAAGTAAGGAGGGATTTTCTTAAAGGATACTATGCTTGATATAGGTCTAGTCAAAGGATATAAAGGCCTTTTATATCCTACTCCTCTCTGCTGCTTAGCTGATGGGAGAGCTGACAGTGGGCTTTGCTTCAACTATACCTTAAAAGTCGAGCCGATTTACTAACTTAGGGATACTAGCACAGTATTATAAATGCACTATAATATAGCTATAATAGGAGCATAATCCTTCCCTATCTACACCCCACTTTACTGTGCCTCCATAGGAGGGTTATATTAAATGATAAGGGCTAGCATTAACCCCTTTCTTCCAATCATTCTAAGACGGCGATATGGAGGCAGCCGGTTAAGCGTTGCTTTGTACAGCAATGCCTATCTAGTTGCGTGGCTTCACTTAAGCCCTATTATACGCTCTGACGCAACTTCCTATTGCCTTAATAGCTGACGAGCCTAACTTAAGGTTAAGACAAGGTGAATAGGCAACTTAGCTTTTAGACAGCCCTAATAGTGTAGGGTTTAGAGGCGTTTGTATAAAGTTATAAACTAGAACTGGAAGCTAATAATAACCCCCTAATAACGCCTTACCCAGTAGGAATAGTATTATATAATCCACTCCTAACGCCTACCCTTTATAGAGCAGGACACTGCTTAAGCAGTAGACTTATCTTAGCTAGTTAATCTTATATATTTACTCCCTATCTATGGCAAAGGAGCTGTTGGTGCGTTATAGGGTAGTTTAATTGGCATTCTAGCTAAGCCCTTTATAAGCGCTCCACCTTATATGGGCGGTATAACAACTCCTATTAATCTGCCTTGCGTTAAGGGAGGACTTGTATTTAAGACACTAAGCAGCTGGTACTTAGAGGTATATAAACTTATACCCTTATTTATACGTTCTACTGCGTCCTTATTTCTATAAGTAGTTGGTTTACTTTTTACTTATTATTCGTCTATTAGAATACTCTATCTTCTTCTTTTTTCACTAGCTATTCTGTCTAGTTATTAACGTTAATCCTCCTCTCCTTTATAATAACTATTCTGGAATTTGCTTTAGATCCTTACTCGTGAAATCAACTGGAAAAAAAAGCTAAACACACCATTATGGATTTGAGGCGTTAGTGTTAGCCTAAGTACCATTAAACTTCTTAGTCTTTGCTATATATAGGTACCCTCCAGACTATAAAATCGCCCTTCTCTATTATGCTCTTTCTAGGAACAATTAAAAACCGTGCTTATAATGGCATATTTAGATCTAGCAACACTCTTAAAAACCTATTAAGCAGCCTAGACAAGGTTTAACGATAAATAACCCAATAAAGAGGCTAGTATAGGCTTGCGAAGATCCTTATATCTTAAGCTAATAATTAAGGAGCAAAGACTAAAAGCAGCTTTAGAGTGTAAGATACCTGCCAAGGATCAGGTTTATACCGTTTTGTTTAGTTTATAGATAAACATACTTCTTCTTGCCGTTCCCGTTGGCTTTATGGTTAATTACCTTTATGTTAACGGCATCGCCATATTTATTATTAACTTTATTGCTATTATCCCGCTTGCTGTAATAATTAGTTGCGCTACTAAAGAGATTACGCGCCGCGCCAGTAATATATTGGGTGGTCTTTTAAACGCAACTTTTGGGTATATATCTCCGCTTCTTATTTGTCCTAATATTATCTAATATTTGGCGCAGAAATGCTGTTAAATTGATTGTCTCCATATTAGCCCTAACTAAGGGCCAGATTACCATTGTCAAAACTTCCTTAATTAGTAGTATGCTTTTGAACTTACTTCTTGTTCTTAGCATGTGCTTCTTCTTTAGAGGTATTAACTGGAAGGAACAATATTTTAATAGGACAGTAGTAAATACTGCAGCTAGTCTTCTAGCTCTATGTATTGGCAGTCTAATTATTCTAACTACCTTCTACTCTATGCTGTTAAGTAAGTTTAATAACGGCTTTAAACCTATAATAGATACTAACCCACGTAGCCACGAGCCCTAATAGCTCTACACTTAATTGGGAGCTTTTTTGTGGAACAGCTGTTATCCTTCTAATTGTATACGTTTGCTACCTTATATTTTAATTAAAGTTATATACTAAAATGTGCAATACTTTAAGCTAAAGGGCTCCTAAGCGCAAATCCTCCCAAGTTAAATAGGGTATGTCTCTCCGTGGTATTGTATAGATCGGCGCTAGAGCGGCGGCTATATCTAGAGGCGGAGTAAACCAAGAACAGCTTATATAGGATTTAAACGCAGAAAAGGAAGATAATAAGATTAAGGAGCCCAAATTGATAATCTAGGGTGTAATTATAACCCTTGGATTCTCTACCGCGTTAGTCGCCTTCTATTCCAAGTTTATAGTTAACAGCATCAGTAATATTACAGTAAGCGGCACTGTTTTTACTACTTTCGTCGGTCTTATCCTACTCCCAATCGTTAGGAACGCTGCTAAGTATATAATAGCGGTCACAGTAGCTTATAAGGATGAAATGAGTCTAGTAATTAATGTTGCTATTAAATCTAGTATATAAATCGCTCTTCTAGTTCTCCCCTTTGTTATTATACTTAGTTGGATTATAGGCTAGGATTGTATAACGCTTTATTTTAAGACCTTTCTAGTCGCTATTTTGTTTGTTGCTGTGCTCCTAATAAACTATATTATCCAGAATAGCAAATCTAGTAAGTTTTCCTTTCTATATAGGTAATCCACTCCAACTAACGCTAAAATAGACTGGCTTGAAGGCGTTCTTGTTATGGCAATCTATACTATTATTACAGTTGCTAGCTGGTTTTATCTAGTTTTAGATCCTCTTTGTCCTACTTAGTTTAAGCCTCTAATTGCTATCTTACTTCTCTATTAGTGTTAACCAGTTTCTATTACCTAGAGTATAGCTTTCTAGTAAACCCTAGGCTGATCTTCTTGTATCTATTAAGCCGTCCAGGTTGGCTAGAATGTTGCTTTCTTTTGTCTTCTCTTGAAAAAAAAAAATTTCTTTAAGTCGTTGCAAAGTTTATAGGAGTCTTTATATAGGAACTTCTTTAATGTTTCTAGATCTGGGACTTATATATTTCTTTTTTTTCTAGTTCTGGTGTTTTTCTAATATTTGCTTCTTATTAATTGCGTAGTAGGCGTAAATAGGTGCTAGGCCAAACTATGTAACCTCTAACCTAGCTTGTATAATTACCTAGCTTGCATAACTAGGGCTGTAATATTAATTGCGCACTAGTGTCCCTTGACCCGTTAGGACAAGCAGAGGGGAAGGTCTATATATAAACACTAAGTATTCTTAAGCACGGCCACTAAATCCTATTAATCTAATTAGTAGACTCTTATCGATAACCTATATACCTAAGTTGACGGGTTAAGGGATGAATAAGCATTCTCCGCTCTAGTTTAAGCTGGGAGGGTTATACAAACTAGGCAATTATGCGAGTTTAGGGGTCGTGCAAGCTCTGGGATCTTGCGAGCTAGAGGTTATATAAGCTAGGTAATTATGCGAGCTAGTCCGCCTATAAGCTACTCTATACACCTTTTCTGTGTGATCCCTTCCTGGAGATACCAAGACTGCTGCCTAGTCGCGTAGCTATAGATAGTGACTCGCATAGTTCGCTCGCCTATATAAAAGTCGAATGGCTACGTAGAACTCGCCGCTGTATACCTACTCCTTGCTAGAGATCTAATTTTACCCTAAAGAGCCTGCCCCTCCTCGCTATAGCTACGCAAGAGCACTTTTCTACTGAAATCCACCTATAATAGCAAAATGTAAGTCAGATAGTTAGTCCTCGCAATAAGTAGCTCTTTAAAACTATTTAGGTATACTTAAGTAACCATAATTATTATTACTTAAGATTCCGATAGCCAGACACGAAGAAGGACAGAGGTTAGGAGAGTAGATTGCTTAAGCCCTACCTATATAATATTAGATATATATTAGCTACCAATAACTAGGTCTTCTTAGCTAAGGGAATGTTTTAGATGGTTAAGATTAGTAATCTGTGTCTAAGATACAGGAATTAATTATTAAAGTAGCATAATTCCGCGAAAGAAATGAAACTTTAAGCGGTTTTAATCTTTTGAAGTCATTTCTTCTCGAGCCACTCCTATAATTTTGTTAAAGCAGCCTTGTTATAACGTCGCTTGGAAGTTATAAAGTCCTTATCTATCTATCCGCATATACCTCTGGATATAAGGGCTTTGCTGAAATGCTTACAAGAACCCAAATCGATAATAATAGGGGTATTATCTTTGCTGACCATAATGTTGCTTGGATTGAGGTCATTATGCGCATACCTAAGGGAGTAAAGATGCTTGACTCCTAATTTAATACCATCTATATATAGTCTTTTATTAAAGCCATACGCGCCTTTCTTTAGTCGGTCTTCTAGTGTTTTTGAATATTAATTGAGGACGATACCGGTGATACGACGCCGGTAAACAATACAGCTGTAATATTGGATAATATTCCTATAATACGGCTTCTGAATAAGGGCCTTAAATGTCTTAGCTTCTTCTAAAAATAGCCTTGCTAGTAGGCCTAAGTTCACCTAGTTATCGTAGATGTTTAGCTTGGGACGTTTAATATAAACATCTACCTCTACTGGGATTGACGTAACTGTAATTTGCGATGGCGCTTTGGGGTATATATTCTCGTCTGGAACTTGTTTTAAGGCCTTCTTAAGATCCTAGGAGCTCAAATATATCCCTCTAATTGGCGCTTTATTAAAGTAGACATAGTCTTGGTTACTAATAAAGGTAAAGACCGAGCGCTTAAAAACACTAGTTTCCAAATTGGATATACTATAAAGGCTATGTAAATCTCTAATAGAATTAACTTGTGGCCCTTTATTAGGTCTATTTATCGTCTATAATGCCTAAGGTGTTCCCTTGTTAGTTAATAAGGAGGGCATGTCTCCGGTTACTAAAGGTAATAGAGGCGAATATAGGAGAGCATTGGTTAAGGGTAGAAATACAATACTAGGAGTAAAGGATAGAGGATAAAGGAAGAAGGATATATAATAGAGGCGCGTTAGAGGCTAGCAGGCAGAAAAGACGTGGCTTAGTAGACTGAGGTTTATCCAAGACTACTAACTACTTTAAAGGAAAAGTTCTATCCTACACTAGTTAAGAAGACGCCAGCACATTTTAACTAGGTTAAAGAGGATAGGCTAATAAAGGCTAATTCTAAGATATCTAGATTAGAAAGCGACAAGTCTTTTAGTTTGGTTTGGTTTGGTTTTATTCTTACACTATAGGGTGCTAAGAAGGCCTATAGGCTTTTCCTTTATAGAGGACTAAATAAGTTATAGGCTAGTTGACTTATCGCTACCAAGTATATAAGTGGAGAACTTATAAGCTTACTATAAGCGAGTCTCTTAACTTTAATCCAATATATAAAAACTTGTTCCTTTATATGTAAACAATAACGAGATATTCTAAAAGCAACTAGATAGAAATAAAACACTAAGCTAAGGAAATCCTAATTAACGCCTTAATTCTTAATACTGAAAGATAAGAATATAATTACAAAAATCTTTTTTATAAGAAATTTCTTATACCTTAGACCTCTTAGGATCTCTATCTATAGTAGGATCCACCTTTCTCTTATATACCCTTTTTCTTAATATCTCTTCTGATAAATCCTCTAATGCCTTTCCTAGTTGATCTCCTTGCTTGTATAGTTTGCTCCTCTTAACTATCTCTATTATAACATCTTTAAGTAGTTTGTATATCTCAGCATAACGGCAAAAGAGACAGGGATTCTTAGCATAGTATAATATAAGTCTCTTTAGTGGTATGTCCACAGCTAAAACCCAGGTAGGATACCAGCATATTACCGCGATAGGGCTAAATGTAAATATAAATGATTTATGACTAGGGCTTTGGAGACGTCTTGAGTCCTTTCTTATATAACAAGAAGGCAACCACGAGATAAGATACTTTAGTTATCCACACAAAATTATGGTATTGGAAATCGTTAATACTTTAGATAAGGGAGATGCAACTCTAAGAAACGTTATAAGATTAGCTAAGCTATTCTCTGCTTACTTATTAGTATTGCTAAATAAATATAGGGGTCTTATAAATATACCTTAAGTTACTGGCAAAACGTGTTTAAAAACCGCAACTGTATCTACCAGTTGAGGCGAGTCTATCTTGGCCTCGCTATAGTCCTTTATTGGCTTAGGTAAGCCTGTTTTAGCTTTGCTATAGCCTTCTAAGTCCCTAAAGTAATTAAGGTATATTTTTTATACACCTCTTTAAACCGTATCCTTTTGTGTATCGCCCTTTGTATTATTGTTGTTTTTGTAAGGATTGACTTTATTAGGTATTTAAGTAGGCGTATAAGGCATTTGTTTCTACATAGGGTTAAAAAGCTGTGATTGTTTCTCCTCCCCGCTACTAGATACTGTGTCTTTATCATTAATGCAATTTTGGGATAATTTAAGGTTTCCAGTAGGTTAATAATTAGGTATATTACCCTTAGGGCAGTAGCATATAGTGATATTTCTATAAGTATTGGTTGAGGACCTATAGGTTATATTAGCAACGTATCTAAGCTTGGTTAAGGTAATATATATAATATCTGGTATTCCTATAAAGATCGTAAGGGGTGTATAATTAAGAGGTTAGGTTTAAAGGTAAGTTAATTTAATAGCATACAAGAACTAGGAGCACGACGTTTATATTCCATTTCTCTCCCAGGGCGGAGTTAGGATAGAAGGTAGAAGGGAAAGATAGAGTACACTAGCTGTTCTTTTCCACCCTATATGGTGTCTATAGTACAATATTTAGTAGCTGTGATTACTCTTAGCTTACATATTATCTGCGCCTGAGACTATAGGCGCCTGGAGCGATCCACAAGTAAGGCATTGTTAGGAGTAGCTATTGGCTAAGCTGTTGCTAAATTTGAATAGCTAATAATCCCTAACGGACGCTATATGCCTTAGTAGGGTTCAGAAGCGTTTGTATAAAGTTATAAACTAGAACTAGAAGTTAATAATAACCCCTAATAACGCCTCTCTTAGTAGAAATAGTATTATATAATCTACTTCCAACGCCTATCCTTCCCGGGGCAAGACTTGCCTAAGTAGTAGACTTATCCTAGCTAGTTAATCTCATATATTGACCCCCCATCTGTGGCAAAGGAGCTGTTGGTGCCTATAGGGTGGTTTAATTAGCATTCTGGCTAAGCCCTTTATAAGCGCTCCGCCTTATATGGGCGGCAATTAACTCCTGTTAATCTGCCTTGCGTTAGGGGAGATCTTTTACTTAAGGCGCTAAGTAGCCAGTACTTAGAGGTCTATAGGCTTGTTCTATATTCTAATAATATTAACTATGATTTCTTCTTAAGTGGTATCCCGTAACCCTAAATACCTATAAGCGCAGCGTCCCTGAATTGTCAGCTAGTAAGTAGGCGTTTATAGATAGAGAAACCGACTTTAGAGATAACAACGGCAACATAGAGGCGTTAGCTGGTTAGGAAAGTGACTTTAGCAATAAGGATTAAGAATAGGACGCAGAGACATTATATAATAGAGAAAATGGTTTCAGCACTAAAAATCAAGAAATAGGGGCAGATAGTAATAAAGAGATATTAAGCAACAAGGCCATATAGGCGACGGTTAGATACGGCGGCCTTGACTTTATAATCTTAAATCTATAAGTATAGGATAAAAATGTAAAGAAGATTTCTAATAAAAGCTGGTAAAAGTGTTAAAACTTTAGCCGCCTTTTGTTTAGCCTATTGCGAAATAAAACAATATTTTACTATTTCTACTAGAGTCACTGCCCGCTTGACTTATAGCGAGCTATAAAGCATTCGCGATGATCTATGCTTTTACTTAGATGAATTTATTTACTATCTTAAAAGCGATAATGGAAGGCAAATCTATGCTAACGATTTAGGATTTTTTGATTTTCTTATAGACCTAGGACGCATGCCACCTCAGCAACTATTAGTTGTGTTTAAGACTACAGTACTTATAGATTTATATCTTAAGGATATAAATATGTTCTTTTATAGTGTTTTCTTTTTGTTTAAATCATTTCTCTACTTATAGTATATAGCGGTTGTTTATCTATTCCGGTGTAATAGGGAGGGGTAGTTAGGTTATGTAAGGGGGCTTAAACTTATGGCTACGCTTATAGGGCTATTTACGTATAAACTTCTCTAAGTATATATAAGGGGGCTTTAAGTCGTTGTAAAGTTTATAGAAGTCTTTATATAGGAACTTCTTTAATATTTCTAGATCTGGGACTTATATATTTCCTTATTTTACACCACACATGCGACCTTACCAAAAGGTAGCGCCACACTTCAAAACTTACGCATACCCATCTTACCACCAAAAACAATCGATTTTCCAACTTTCAAGACCTAATTCCTACCACCTAGCGAGCTAGGGGTGGATTTATTTGTCGTTTTACCCCCTTTCCCCCAACAGAAAATTCTTCTTAGGGTGGCCCTAGCTTATAAGCGAGGCACGGATAGGAACACCAAAACCACTACCACTACTACCACTACCATCACCAATACCAAAACTAGACTTTTCCTAGGTTTTTCTTCTATAAAAAGTAAAAGCCTAATAAAATAGGGGGTGTAGGTATTTTTCTATATCTCCTTTAGTCAGATTTTCTTTAGTAAGAGAAGGATTGCCTTTTTAGGCTTTTCTGCTAGTAAAAGCCTAACAAGTTCTTTTTTTTTTAGTAGTTTTTTCTACTTCTAATAGAGAAGAAAATAACTACTATAGTCTTTTTACCCAGTTTTTCTACTACCTTTTACTCTAATTTCCCCAGAAGCTCTCTAGTAGGGTTAGTAAGGAAAAAGGATATAGAAGGATAGTAAAAACTAGGAAGGCTTTTTACCTAGTTTTTCACCTCTGTGCCAGGAGATAAGAGACCTAAGGAGGTTATTATCTACTGAAAAAACTAGGAACTCCCCCTATAAGCTATAAGCTATAAGCTATAAGCTATAAGCTATAGGACACGAAATGTCAAAGGTAAAGGCTACTAAGCCTAAAACAAAGCCTCCTATAGAGATAAGCGATGACGAATTCTCATCTACCTCTTCTACTTACTCTTCTCTATCTTCTCCATGCCCATCTAGGAAAGAGAAAGATATAGAAGAAGTAGATAAGCCGTCTCTAGCTTATACAAAGAACCCAAGAAAAAGAAGCCACCCCCCATCGTCTCCTGAAAAAGATAGCCAAAACCCAAAAAGAAACCTAGCAAAAATGAGGTCCTCTCAGGCTAGTATATACTTCCCCCCTCCTTCTTCAAAAGGATTCCTACAAAAGGCCCTAGAAAGCCTAACCGAAGCCTATCTAAGGCTAGAAGGAGAAAGTAGGGAGCAAGTCAAACACATTAGGGACGACGTACAAAGAATTATAGTAGGAGAAAATCCTTCTATAAAAGAAACAGAAAAGGAAAAACAAGAGACAGATATCCTAAAAGGACTAGTAGAAGAAGTAAGAGCCCTCCGCAAGGAGGTAGCCCCTAAAACCTATGCAGAAAAGTTAAAGAAGGGCCTCTCTTCTTCTACTTACTCTTCTTCATCGTCGTCTCCTCCCTCTTCTACCACCTCTTCTTCTTCTTTACCCCCCACCTCCTCAATTCCCTCTACTAGTAAGGTAGCTAGTAGTACTGCCAGTTCTACAAGCCCTACCTCTACTAGAGGGAAAAAGAAGCAGCTACAAGAAAGAGGACTAGTCTTAGTTACAGACCAAAAGGACCAGCCTCTAGACATCTTCTCTATACGAAATACAATCAATCAACGATTTATGTCCAAATTGCAAACAGAGAAGCCAGTTATAGCTTCCATAGCTAGAACTAGAGAAAAGCAGAATATTCTCCTTACAACAACAGAGGAATATAATGCAGATTTCCTAGTTAAATACAAAGAAGTCTGGTCTAGCTGCTTCTCCTTTAAAAGAGAACAAAAACTAGAGCCCTGGGCTCAAATAGTAGCTCATGGCGTCCCTCTCCCCCCTTTCCTAGGAGAAGGAGGCTCTAAACTTCTAAAGGAAGAAATAGAGACTTTTAACCCTATTAGGATACAGGGACAACCTAGATGGATCTCCTCTAGGGTAAAGAGATATGATCCTCAAACTAGGTTCGGCTCTATAGTATTCGCTGTAGAAAATGAGGAGAAAAGACAGGAAATCCTTAAGCAGAAGGAAATCCTAATTGCAGGGGTAGCTACTAAGGTAGTTAAATACCTAGAAGTCTCTCCTACTACACAATGTACAAGCTGCCAAAAATTTGGCCATATAGGAGATAGATGCTCTACTAGGGCCTGTCAGTTTTGTGCAGCAGCACACCTATCTAAAGACCACTCCTGTTCAAGTTGCAATACAATAGGCAAGCCTTGCGAGCATACTACCCCTCTTTGCATTAATTGTAAAGAAAAACACTTTGCTACTAGCAAAGACTGCCAGTCTCTTAAAGCAGCTAAGTTAATATACCAATGAGTATACACTTAGAAGGTTTTATACAGGAAGAAGAAGAAATCTCCCTAGCTTCTAAAGCTAGAGGAGAAATCTCCTTTATACAACATAATGTAGGAAAAAGACAAGAAGCACAACAAACCCTACTAGAAATAGGATTTAGAAGAAAAACAGATATTATCCTAGTACAAGAACCTAGTACCTGGAAAGATAGACAAAAAGGATCCTACTTCTCTATTCCGCATCCTGCATTTAACCTTATCCTCCCTAGCAACTTAGCTATTCGCCCTAGGGTAGCTATCTATATAAGGAAAACTAGTTCTAGCTTTCTACAATATAGAAATAGGGAGGATATCTGCAAAGATACAGACACTATAGCATTAGAAATCTACGGCCAATTTGAAAGATTTCTATTACTCAATATCTACAATGAGAGACAACTAGACGAGAACTCTAGAACCCAAAGAAATAGTACAACTACTATCTCTAGGGCCATTCTAGAACTAGAACTGGATCTCCCCTTCGTACTAATAGGAGACTATAACCTACATCATACATGGTGGAACGCATCGGCTAAAAATCCGACCAAAGAGGCTAAAGAACTAGTAGGCTGGCTAGATACACATAACTGCCAACTACTAAATTTAGACAAACAAGAAGGGACCTTTTATAGATCTAATATAAGGGAAAAGTCTATTATAGACCTAGCCTTCTACTCAGGAAACTTCCAAGAAAATACCTGGGACAATTGGACTATAATAGAAGAAACAGGATCTGACCACAAAACTATAGCCTTCTCCCTATTTACTAGAGAGACGCAAAGATACCTAAACCCTCTTCAAGAAACTCCTTTCTCTATAAAAAAAGCCAACTGGGAGCTCTTCTCTACCTCTCTAGTAGAGCAAGTTCAAGAACTAGAACTAGAAGCAAAGGTTTTAGTACTAGAGGAACTAGTAGGAGAAAACCCTTATACAGAGACAGGAGAAAAAGGCCCTCTAGCCTCCCTAGAGGATTCGTATAGAACTAGGGATAGGAGCTTAAGTATACTAGTAGATAACCTAATAGGAGATCTTACTAGCTGTATAAAGCTAGCAGCAGAGAAAGCTATCCCTAAATCTAGAACCTGCGAATTCTCTAAACCATGGTGGAATAAAGAGCTTTTACAGAAAAGACAAAAAATGGCAAAACTAGGAAGACTTCAAGAGGAACAACCTACTAGAAGCTCTAGACTAGAAGCCTATAAAGAAGCTAAGAATCAATACTTCCATGCAATAAGAGAAGCTAAAACTAGCTGCTGGAATAGCTTCCTAGAAAAAGCACAAGGAAAAGAGATCTTTACTGCCCTAAAATATACAAAGGACAAAACATTGCGAACAATTCCTAGTCTAAAGTATAGTAAAGATGGGACTACGAGACTAGTAGAAAGCTTTGACGATCAGTGTAAAGCTTTTATAACTACTCTATTTCCTAAACCCCCTTCTACTAGCCCTATGGAGTGGAAGGACTATACTATAGACAGTAAATGGAAATGGCCAAAATTGGAGAAAATAGAAGTCAAACAGGCAATCTTCTCTAGCTCTAATAAAAAGGCCCCAGGGCCAGACAAAATATCCTTTACAATTCTACAAAAGGCCTACCCTACTATAGAAGATCTTCTATATAGAATCTACCGGATTTTATTTACCCTAGGCTATCAACCAAAAGCCTGGAGAGAAG